>OBMK010000135.1_pt1 | contig 69467 bp, 82 predicted proteins | sample 1539081 | NCBI WGS metagenome assembly OBMK01 (sample SAMEA3355528, study PRJEB22509) | marine metagenome | biome: marine; feature: river plume; material: water | place: USA | collected 2010-08-07 | depth 0.5 m | reverse complement strand
TCAACGTCCATCCACGTCACACCAGTTACGGATGGCAACGGGGACCCTTACTTCGACATCGCCCTCTACAACATCAACAACGTCCCCGGGGAGAGTACAAAGACCCTATCAAAGTTCCTGACCAACAACGTTCCCTCGTACCCACCCACGGGTGCTATGATATCCGAACCCACTGGGTGGTACCACATCATCCTCCAGATCGACCCAGACAACAAGACCCTGACCCTCTACGTGAACGGCGCAGAGGTTGCCTCGGATATATCGTTCCTGACACAGACCCTGGTTCCCGCCTACCACTACGTGATTTACGGAACTGATTTTGATTACCCCCCCTCATCTTTCACATTTGATGACGGTGTGACGAGACTGTACCCCAAGGTGCAACTGGGTGCACTGGGAGTATTCTCGGGTGACACCACGGTGACCGAGTGTCGCACCCAGGCAGACCTGGATGACCCCACGAACAAGCTCAGGGGGACGGATCTCCACAGGTTCAACATTGCCAACACGTTCGAGGAGTATCAGGGGCAGAACGGTGGGTCGTACGCACCCAGGTGGTTGCCATTTTTCACAGACATTGGCACGAATGGTAATCTCACTGGATTGGTAAATGCGTCTAGCACTCCCGCAAAGGAAGCAGCGTATGATGTGGACTTCATGTGCACTCACAACCCCATCCCCCGCCTGGATGTCGGCGACAAGTTCATCTTCCTGTATACATCTTCCCAGCAGTACGGCGGTGGTTTCGGTGGTGGGAACTTTCCCAGTGGCGCCGCCCCGGGACACACATACAACCTGAACACAAACTTCCGCTTCCACGTGTGGGAGGGTACCACAAAGTTTACCCTCCCCTCTGACGGATCCACGGACTGCCAGACGTTCCTGGAAAGCCTGCACGCCTGGGGGACACCGCGATTCGTGGTGTCTGGCGCCGACCCGAACCTCTCCCTGGGTACAACCCAGTACACCCTGGTATCTGACCCTGGGAACGGTGGGATTCTCATGAAAGGCAGGTACGCTACTGTCCCCGTTTCCGTACCCGTGATATCCACCATAGTCATCCGCCGCCCCGCTGGTGCCACCTGGAACCAGAGCCTCTTCATTAGGGATATTGTCATCACACTGAACGACGGTCTGAAGGTGACCCACGTGAAGGATCTGGTGGTTCATGACACCGACACTCTCCACAACCAGAATATGATTGGGGTGGCAAATGACGTCACCGATGGGGTTGCAACCTACGACGCCAGCACGTGGCTGATGAGCATGTTCGATCAGCGCGATCAGACGACCGAGCCGCAGACGGGGTCGTTCAGTACCGGTCTCGGGTTTAATCTGTCTCAGAGCGCCCCTGATTCCGACCTGGCAACCATCAGGTTCTACGGGACCCCCGCACAGGTGGAGGTAATCTTCAAAGATGCGGGATACCAACAGTCCTCGGAGTTTGTGGTGAACGGTGAAACCTTAACGGTTGCTGATGCCAATGGGGGTGTCATCACTGGTTCAACGTCGACCGTAACCCTGAGCACCCCCACCGCGGGACAGAACGTGGTGGAGCAGCCGGTGGAGTCCGACTCTGGGTCAAAGTTCCTGTCAACGGCATTGTCCTCCCCGGCGGCATCCACACCCTTTCAGTACTACGAGACTCGTGGATACTACAGCACCCTGTCAGCAGCCGAGATCTCGGCTCGCATCACGGCTGCATCCTCATCGTCGTTTTACAGTTCCAGTATCGACCTCGGGGGAATCGTGGTGGACCCCGTCTCCTCACTCTCTGTCGACGGGCGCTTCAAGTGCGAGATGCCAGTGGAGTACGTGTACGTGACCCAGTCGGAGATTGATTTTTTCAAAGCCAAGGCGGTTGATTACCTGATCACCCAGACGCAGGTGAGCACTGTCAGGGTCCAGGCAGACCAGGTGTTGGCACGGGCTCGCCTCGGGTTTACCAACCCCTGCAAAGAGTTGTGGATTGCCGTGCAGACCAACTCGAACGTTCAGGAGCAGAATGACCTCTTCAACTACACGAACTACAGGCACCTGCACAACCCCAAGTACCAGCAACTCCTGAGCATCAATCTGGATTTCAATCACGAGACTAGGATATCCAGCGAAGTGGCTGACACGAACCTCCTGAGGTACATGCAGCCGATGAGGCACCACACCAGGGTGCCAACTCGTGACGTCTACTGCTACAGCTTTGCCCTTGACCCAGAGAGTGACACCCCGAGTGGTCAGGTGAACTTCAGTCGAGTGCTAAACAAGGACATGACCCTCAACCTGACATCCACCGATCAGGAGAGGACGGTGAGGCTCTATGCCAGGGTGTACAACATCCTCAGGATCCAGCACGGACTGGGTGGTGTCATCTTCAACGACATGTCACCTAATTAAGGGTTAGTGCCTACATATATGAAAAGAGAGCGATGGAGGAACAAATCATCGAGACAGCAATCGAAGGCTTTACCCCGGTCATGGAGGCGGCAGTCATCCTGGCGGGGGAATATTGCAAGGCGTGTGGTCGTTCCACTATGACGGCAGTGGACATACAGTACGCCTTGCGATACTCGGCTCGCAATGTTACAGGACGAACCCAGGGGACGTTGTTCCCCGAACTCCAGGAGGACAGCGACGAGGACATCTCGGACATCGAGGAGGTGGATGAGGAGGACGAACCCTTCACCCGCTACCAGGGAACCGATCCCCAGATGGTGGCAATCAACGAGTGTTACGACACGTGGCACACGTGGGTTCCTGCGTCCCCCATGGAACAAATGATAAAATCGTCTATAGACAAGATAGGCTCTGGATGAAGCCCCTCAAGAAGGTTGGCAAGAGTGACCCCAAAGGGTGGCAAACTCCTCAGGACACCGCCTTTCCTATCGTCCCAGAACCCGACGACGACAACGAACTGCCTGTACCATACTATGACTCAGACGACTATGACAACGATTCCGATCTTACACACGACGACAACTATGGCGACACAGACACAGACTATGGGTCTGATACTGGGAGCATACCTCATGTGAAAATGAGAGGTTACACAGTCGCACCACCACCATCATACAGGACCATTGTTAAAGAGGAGAATGATTTCATGGATGAATAATTTTCTCATAGGAGAGTATACCAAAGCGATGATCAATAACGTTGTGTCCCAGCTTGAGGCGCAGTCTCTCAACTCTCTTGTGGCGGGCTTTAGCTTTGCCTCCGCCATTGCGTGGATGGATGTGGTCCGTGCACTGGTGGCTATGCTCATCAAGAGCAACCGCCAGACCCCGGGTGCCCTGACGATCACGGCGGTCCTCACGACGGTGCTGTCCATCCTCGTGTTCATGCTGCTCTCCAGGATGTCCAGGAACGTCAAGGCGCCTACGGGTCCGGTGTACGCCGTTGCCCGTTAAACATCATCAGTAACCCCAGCCCGATTAACAGGATGGCAAACACCGCAGCAATCTTGTGCTCCCTTTTAATTTGGACCCGCTCTGGATACTCCAGCAGAGGTGGATCCACAGGAGGGGGGAGTTTATCAGGATCTAGTATATCCTCTTCATACGCATCATTCATCTTCGTGTGGTCACATTCGATTGCAAACTTCAACAGGAAATTCGCATTCCTCAGGTCATATTGAAACAGCCTATTCCCGTTGTTCCAATACAGCCTCAGGCGCCCAGAGGTCATTGTGGGGATGTTGACCTTCAGCTTCCTCACGAGCACCTCGCCATTCTTCATCGCCAGCGTGCTCTGACTGGGATCCACCAGGATCCTCCCAAAGAACATTGCATGGTCAGAGTTCAGAAAGACTGGTTCAGTCAGGTCATCCTCGCCGTGTGTCAGGCGGAGAAAGAGACTCCGAACTGGGGTCAGATTCACGACACCCGATTGGAGTTCCCAGTTTCCAGGTGTCACCTCAGTCGCCTGTACATCAACACCTGTGAACCCCAGGGTGCTGGCAGCGGGTCCATACCCGTCTGGGTACTCTGCAGATTCCCAGTTGAACTCAAAGGCAGATGAGCGTGAGAAAACAAATATACGGTGGACGGCGTCGTAGACGACTGTAATCCCTGACAACTGGGTGGACAGCACAGCTTGCACGTGTGACGCGAGTGCCACCGGGTCGGTGTAGAACCTGAGGAGATTCATGGTGACCGTGGTAGTCCCACCCACCGGGATGATACTGTTTCCCTGCACAACAGTCGGTTGCGTTAGGGGGATTTGAGCTGATACAACGGCAATCTCACTGACGTTGTACACAGGTGTGTTGAATGTCTTTTCAAAATCCTGAGGAGTTGACCAGACACCCAGATCCCTTTCAGAGCTATCAAATGTGACGATGTGTCGCATTGTTCTATAGTAAGTGGGTAAAATTTACGGTCCACCCCCGACGTGGTGGGCAAGTGGATTATTCTGGAGCACCTTGTGGGCAATGTCGAGGCTACCCTCGCTCATGACACGCTCATCCAGATTGCCCTTGAACACGTTGTTGTTCTGCTTACCCAGAGGGGCGTACTGCTGGAAGCGCTGACCCGGGTCGGCAATGCCAATCCGCCCGTCTGTACGGGACTGGTCAAAGCGGGTTGCTGTGACACGACCAGCCGTCTTCTGGGCGCTCTCCCTGACGTTCATCCTCCCAGCATTACCCACCCTGTGACCCTGCCCACGGCGATCCGTTGCCCTAATGTCCAGAGGCGTGTTCTGGTAGCCGTGAGACCACGAGGAGATACCCGGCGCTGCATTGTCCACGTGTGCGTACGTCTGGTTGTTGAGGTCCGTCTTGTTGCGGGTGGGGTCCTGTGCCACCTGGAGGGCAGAGACGGTGCGACGGGCTGGGGCATAGCCCAGACCGTCCCCGCGGTAGCCTGTGGTCGCGCGCGCCGTGACCCTCTTGGTCCTCTCGTACTCCTCACGCACTCTGACACCGCTGAGGTTCCCACCCTGTCCAGATGCCCTACCCGGCTGGGGTGGGAGGCGCGCTGGGAGGTAGGCGGTGGTCTCTGGCTTGTGGTGGGTCAGGTTACCCACCGTCCCTGGCTGCTTGTTGAGGGCATGGGCGTGGTTGATCCGCCCTGGGAGCTGGGTCAGCTTGTACTCACCCACGTTGATGGGGTTAACACGGTACAGCTGCTGGTACCCACCGTATGCAGGGGTCTCCGCGTTGACGCCCAGACCTGGACCCACCAACTCCTTCGTGCTGGGGGACAGGTTGTTCATCTTCCCACTGATGTACTGGCGGTCACGGAAGTCCCTAACTGGTTCGCCGTTCACGTTGGTCATCGGGGCAATCACGGAGAATGAGGGGTGCTCCAACTTCATCTGGTTAAACTTGTTCAAAGGGGTCGCCTCTGCACCCACATCATACCTGGTATTCAGCAATTCCGTGACATTCTGGCGGTTAGCGTGAGGAGCGGGAGGAGGCTCTTGTGGAACGGGCGTCCTATCACTCAACTGCTTCCCGGCAAAAGCCAGAGCGAAGATTGCGGCTATAGACAATGGATCTGCCATTATTACAATTCCATTAGATATTTATTTACTGACGAGAGCAGTACATCTGGCTGAAAGATGCGTTCTGGATGTCAGCACGTGTGGAGGACGGATAAGAGGTCCGCACCTTCACTGGGATGGAACAGGACATGTCCTGAAGCGGGTGGAGTTCGCGGGTGCTCTCCACCAGGACCCTCCCGAAGCGGGTGGTGCTCTGGGGGCGGAGGCGATCCTGGACGTCCACAAGCTCCGCGGGGGCGCCCTTGCCCGCATAGTACGGGGCGGTGCCGTACAGCTCGGTGTTCGGGCGGCACGGACCGCAGTTCTGCGGGGTGTTGGCAGGCTGGGGGTACATGAAGAAGTTGTCGGTGGCGCACTGACTAGGTGCACTTCCAGCGTCAACCTGAACAGAAGATGTGCTCAACTGGTATGCCATGTGTATGATACTGATATATCTTAAGAATTAAATCAGCGGAGGTCACCTGTCTCCGCCAGACCTCGGAAGTTCTCGAGTTGGACCCCGCGTGTATCGGGGCTGCAGACGCTCTGATCGCTCCTGCACAGGGGCGAGAACTTCTTGCCGTAGCACCACTCCGCAAACTCCGTCTGGGCTCCCGGGACGGTGCTGACGGGCATGGTCACAAACTGGCGGGAGGCGGCGTTCCTCTGGTGCTCCGGGAGCGCCGAGCGGCTGCGACCCGCATCGAAGGGGATGGTGTTGTCCAGGTTGTCCATGACCTCCTTGCGCACGGTGGGGTAGAAGCAGGCTGGGGCGGGGGAGGGCTTGCCGTAATCTGCGATGCTCACGTTTGCCATGGGATTGTCCTCGGTGGGGCGGCGGCACCCCTGGGGAGGCTCACCCGTTCCGGGGGCCGCCTGGACCAGTGAACTCCCCTTGATGGCGCCATTGGTGTAGAGCACCCACAGACCGATGATGACCATCGAAGTTAGGATAAAGACCCGCTCGTCACGACGGAAGGCGTACGTGATCAGTGTACTGTAGAGGATGAAACGGGTGGCTGCATTCACACGTTCGGACGGACCCTGCTCCTTGACGGGCCAAAAGCTCAGGAGCTGGTCATTCTCAATCAACTCACGAGGGTTATCAAACCATACTGGTGATTCCTCTTCCATTGCCTATATTGTGATATGCGAAGATTTTACTTTTGAAGGTTTCCGAGTAGCCCACCCAACATTTTCATGAGATCACCCTCGGACTGCTCACCAGAAGCAATCTGCCCTGCAGTCTTCTCAGCCACACCCTCGATGGCAGCCAGCGTGTCGGCTGGAAGGGCAGTAATGGTCATACCCAGCATGAGCAGGGTCTGGAGGTACTGCCAGATACAGCTGCGAGTGTTTTCAGAAGCCCCATCCCAATTCTTGGCAAGGTTCAGCTCGTTCAGGGACTTGAGGTTCTCTGATGTCAGTACCGTCTCGTCCTTTGCCATGATGCGCTCTTGGAGTGGAGCGATCGTCCCCATGAAGTTCTCAACCACCTTACGGGGGTTGGACTTGCGAAGCAGGTCGAATGCCGACTCGTACTTCTTGATACTCTTTTCCTCTGGGAACGTCTGGATGAGTTCTGAGAGAAACTGAGAGAGCATATCGTTGAATGCACCGACTGATGCCATCGTGTGGTTTGTAATGTATTGTGTGAAAACTTTAATAAGGATCTGACGAGATCTTCTCCTTAGTGCCAATACCGTTAGCCATGATGAAGTACACCATCAGGGCATTGAGCATAGCTGGCTTGGTGTACTGAGCAGGCTGGAGTTTTCCCTCGTTGTTCATCTTTGCCTTCATGTGAATGTAGCCAGCGGTGATGAGACCCGCCGCCACCGCCGCCCCAAAGGGATCCCTAAGCTGTTCGGAGATGTCCATAATTACAGTTTACTCAGATTATTTTGGAGGGGCACCGGGTGCTAGATCCTCGTCGTCCTCTTCGTCCTCGTACCTCTCCTCAGCCACCTGCTGACCCTCCAGGGGGATGTCTCGAACCTCTGGAGCGCCCCCAACTGCAGGGGCGGGCGTGGGACCCTCTGGGATCTCCTCCCCACCCTCTGGGATCTCCTCCCCACCCTCACCCTCTGGGGTCTCCTCCTCACCCTCTGGTGCCATCGGCTCCTCCTCCTCCTCGTCTTCAGAAAGTCCCCCGCCCGCCTCGAAACCAATGCTATCGGGATCGTCCCGAGTGCCGATGTTCGTCTTGAGGATTTCCTGAACCGGCACCATATTCTTGACAGTTATGAAGATTGCATCTTTGAACCGATCCATCAACTTGATATCCCTGTCATACTCGTTCACCTCCTCCTGGAAGATGTACGGGTCCTTGAACAGGTCACGGGCTGCATTCTCGTAGCACCCCTGGATGAAAGTCTCATTGGGGGGAATCTTCACGTTGATCTTCTTCTTCTCGGCAGACAGGCGAACCGATGCCAGGATCTTGACACTGCTCACGAACACGGCTGCCAAGAGGTCGCTGTACCACGAGCATGCATTGTTGATCGTGTCAGAGTGACCCTTCACGATGTTGCTGTTCCACTCCTTCACGTCCCTCAGCAACTCCTGAAACTTCTGGAGGATTCGCTTACCCTTTGAGAGCTGAACCGCCTTGTCGTACATCTCCTGGAACACCACGACCATGTGGGGAGCCATAATTTCAGCCAGCTGCTGACGGTACTCGTCACGGGCAACTGTTAAGATATCCATTGGAATTACCAACTATTTTCTGTGCTTCAATCTCTCCGCAGTCTTGCGCAGGTTTATGAAGCTGCTAAAGTCTGCATCGTCCTGTGGTGGCGGACCCCTCTCTACCGTATTCTCACTCTTCTTCACCCCACCACCACCGCGCCCCCACGATATCATAATCTCCCACCCGTTCACGTGTTGGGCATTGAACCCACCATTCTCAAACTGGCGTACGATGTACGTCAACGCCTTTCCTCTATCAAAAGATGGCATACCCATTATGAATGAAGGTATCTCAAATGTTGCATAGTGGTTACCTATGTCCACAGCCCTACGCACTTTCCTCGTAGCCTGCTCATATATCTCTTTGTATATTAGCTTCCTCACCTCAAGGCGTTTATCCTCCCTAGCGTGGATCTCACTCACGTTCATCCTGTAATATCCACCTTTAAATCTTCACGTCCCTAAGCGCATCCGCCGTGGGAAGGACCTCCTCAACCTCGCCGTACTGGAACATGGGCTTGGTGTACGAGGTGGTCCCGTCCGTCTTGGTGCTCTGGGTAATCGCACCCACCAGCTTTCCCGTGCGGGAGTCAACCAGTGACTGAACCACAACACCAGTCGGGAACCCCGTGTCCTGCCTCACGAAGGTGAAGGAGCACTTGTAGTTGCTCCCCAGCTTGTTGATGGAGTTGGTCTCGATGGGGAACAGGCAGTCGTCGGGAAACCCTGACATCGTAGCCCTGACCAAGGTCTGGATGAGGTCTGGGGTTGCGTTGGTCACCTTCTCCTCCACCTCACCCTCGGGGGTGATCATGGACCCGACGTGCCGGGAGATGGGCTTGGTCCGCCTGAACCCGGACCCACCGAACAGCTCATACGCCTCCGTCTTTGCCCTGGGGTTGTTGCACAAAAACAGTATAACTAGGATGAGTGCGACAATGTACATCATTATTATTTAGACAGAGAATAATATATGGCTCTGCTGTTCTACAGTGACCGATGCTCTCACAGTGCCGACCTGTCCAAGTGGCTCGACAAACATCCACAGATCAGCAAGATGATCCGCCGCCATAACGTGACGGTTCACGGTGTCCCAGCGAAGTTTAGGAACACCATCAAGAGCGTCCCCACCATAATGACCCAGCAGGGGCAGGTGATGGTGGGGAAGCAGTGCATTGCCTGGGTGAACAGCCTCATCCCACCACAGGAGGTGGGTGGGATGGGTGGGTACGAGGGTCTCACGAACCTCGAGGATGACTCGGGTGGTCCTGGGATGTTTAGCCTCGACAACTACGGGCAGTCCATCCAGCCCCAGATCACCCCAGATATAGAGGCTCGCATCAACTCCACCGTGACCGATGCCTATCAAGCCATGCAAACTTCATTAAAGGATAATGACTAGTTTTCAGTAGAGCAATGTTCCTGCGAACCGTGCAAGCAACCGCCTTTCGATCGATCTTCGAGGTTCTCAAGGATGTCCTTCATGACATCAACATAGTGTTTGACGAGACGGGTGTCAAGATTCTAACACTCGACACTGCCAAGGTGACCCTCATAGACCTCCATCTCCCCGCAGAAAACTTTGAGGAATATCACCCACCTACGAACGGGTCCAAGGAGGTGGCAGGTATCAACATGTCGAACATGTTCAAGCTCCTCAAGATCATCGGGAACAACGATATCCTCACAATGTCCATCACCACCTCCGTCAAGATTGACATCACCGTCGAGAATGCCGAGAAGCGTTCCAAAACCCGATTCACCCTGAACCTCCTCGATATCAATGAGGACTTCTTCGAGAGCCCAGAGATGCCAGACGACCTGGTGGAGACCGTCGTGCCTTCCGGGGACTTTCAGCGCATATGTAGGGATATGGGGAACATCGCAACGAAGGTTTCCATATCTCGACACACCGACAAACTTGCAATCTCCTGTCAGGGCGACTTTGCCAGCCAGAGCACGGAGATCCAATTCCCCGAGGAAGTGGACGACGTGATGAAAGGTACCTATAGCCTGAAGTACCTCAATCTATTCACGAAAGCAACCGGGCTCTCCAGCAACGTGGTGCTCCGACAGACCGCGAGTGTGAACTTCCTGGTCCTCAACTACTCCGTTGCGAACCTCGGGTACCTAGACTTCTACTTGGCTTCAGATGCCGATGTAGATGGGGACGACTCGTAGAACGACTCATCCACACCAACCTCCCTGACCCTACCCAGAATGTCAGTCAACATCACGATGGAACAATCCACACCAAACACATCCTTCGGTGAGAAGCGGCGCTGGTGCCAGTCTCCCCGCGGGCCAGCCAGGCGCTTGATCTCCTGTGTCACGTCGCACTTCCGTCCCCTATTCTCCTTTATGACCACCTCGGCACTCTTGATTGCTAGGCGGAACCCCATATCTCGTGGCGGTTCCTCGGGTGGCCACTTGGGCGTCATGGAGTTGGATACGTAGGTGTATACGTTGTTGTTGTGCAGGTAATTCAACTTTTGAACCACCTTCTTCGTCTCCAGTCGGTTGTGACTGGTGCCCCACACCATCCCAAAGGGACCCGCGTGGAGGGTCACGGGACCTTCGACAGTCACCTGTCGGGAGATGATCAGGAAATTCATCATGGTCTGGATGAAGTGGATTACGGTGAGCATGATATCTTTCATGGTCATTGTACTAAACACATAAAGGCTTGACCCTTTAACTTTGTAATGGACACCAACTTTCACGCACGGTACGAGGCAAAACTCAATGAGTTGGAGGGCGACGAGTTGGTTGAATACATGATTAAATGCATACCTTTTATCAACAAGTACAACGGTCAGGACTCGGATGAGTCCACAAAGTCTCAGTCAGTGTTCGGGTCAACGCGTATAGGCGGGATCAAGAAGAATGATATATTCACCGAATACCTGGAACGCGTGGAGGATATCAGACCTTCCCACGGTCCATCTGCTAGCAGGTATAGTCACAACAATATCATTGAACCCTGTCACGTCTGCGGGAGTTCAAACGTCTTTGTGGATAGTTCGATGTGTCAGGAGATATGCCAAGACTGTGCAATCTGCAGGGAACACACGGGGTTCGAGTTGTCCTACAAGGATGAACAGGAACACCCAGATCGCAATATCAACTACTCGTACAAGAGATCCAACCACTTCCAGGAATGGCTCAATCAGTTGCAGGCAGAGGAGACTACCACCATACCACCGGAAGTTATTAGTAAGCTGAGGATTGAATTCAGGAAGGAGAAGATCAAGGTGGTGGATTCCATCACCCACGCCAAGGTCCGATCATTCTTGAAGAAACTGAGACTCAACAAGTACTACGAGCACGTTCCGTATATCACCAATATTCTAAGCGGTATCCCACCCATGAAGATGTCACCTGTACTCCAGGAACGCCTCAAGAACATGTTCAATGAGATCCAAGCACCCTTCGACAAGTACTGCCCGCCAGAACGCAAAAACTTCCTGTCGTACTCGTACGTTTTGTACAAGTTCTGCGAGTTGCTGTCAGAGGATGAATACCTAGTATACTTCCCCCTCCTGAAGTCACGGGACAAACTGGCTTCCCAAGACTCGATATGGAGGAACATATGTAAGGAACTGCGGTGGGAATTTATTCCCACGGTATAATATATCAATTATGAAACTAGACAGCGCATGCCAGAGTGTCATAGTGTTCCTGGTTCTGCTTCTAATCCTCAGACCCCGCAAGGTCCGCAAGGGGGTGAAGGAACACTTCTGGGGTAGCAATCGCCAGACGAACCGGAACAACGTTACATTTTCGACCACGAACATCAAGAATACGATGGTCGAGAATGTAACCAATGCTTCTAATGAATACAGTCAGAATATCACCGTGTCCAATCAGCTGGAATTGAAGGATGCAGATATCGTATGCAACGGACCGCTTGTGCAGCAGACTGCATCAGCCCAAGTCCAGGCGGACCAGAGTATATCAACGCAAACCGTTCAAGAGTTTGAAAACGCAATTGACACCGCCGTCCAGGGTGAGATTGACCAGCAGGCGAGCCAGCAGACCACGACTGCCGGTGGTGCCACCCAGACCAGCCAGAACGAGATTACCAACGAGACCAACTTTCTCAACGAGATTGAGAATGTTCAGAACGAGTACTACGCGGCGCGCAGTGACCTCGCAAACAGGATCGAGGGTGCACTGAAGGCTGAAAATTTCATGGAAGTCTCGGGGGTAAGGATCGACCCCTGTGATAAAGCGGGTCACGAGCGACTCATGGCACTCCCGGGTTTGTCGGACGATGTCAAGCTTGCGTTGACCGAAGCGTTGTTGCAGCGGGAATTGGATACATCAGATGACAAGCCGTTCGGGTGCAACACATGCCCACTTATGACTCAGGAGGCGAAGATTGAGTTGATCATCGAACAGGGTCTCTCAACTGTCCTCGATACATTCTCCACCGCGACGTCTGACACAGAGGGAATCGTAGACATCTCGCAGGAATCAGATAGTGAGAATAAAGATCTCAATCTCGACTTTGGATTTGGAGCAGTCATCATCGTCCTCGGTATCGTGATGGTCATGATGGCTATGGGAGGTATGGGAGGTGGTGAGAAAAACAACTAATTATTCTTCTTACTTCCACCGAACACCAATCTACGTAAACCTAAAAGCAGTATTAGGAGAACCACAAACACCTACACCGATTATTACAGGTTTTTCCTCATCTGTTCGAGAATCCCAGAATCCCTCGGAGTCCTCGAACAGTTCAGGGCGCACCTTTGTGGTGGGCTCTGCGCCCCCGTCGTCGTCAGGATCATCATCTCCACCGTCTCCACCGCCTCCGCCGCCTCCGCCAGCGACGTTTACATCACACGACTGTTGAATCGTATTTCCGATTGTATCGAGAGTCGAATTCTGGATATTCACGGTGTTAATGCATGAGATTGACGTCGGACACTGTTGATCGTCAACATCCTGCGTATAATTTTTCCTCCAAGCATCGGTCGTGCCGGCTCCCAGACGAGCACAGTACCTGCTTGCGATCGGCATTATCCGAACCCCGAACCTTCGAAACGGATACTTCCCCATTCTGGTCTGTAATGTACATGTACGTGTAGTCCCACCTGCTAGAGTCGGGGCGCTTCTCATCTGGTAGCAACTCTCTATCAGTCTCAGAGAGTTGGAACTGATTCTTCACAAGCCTCCCTTGGGACCCACCTGATTCTCTGTATATAGGATCTTCGTCGTAGTTGTCACCACCAGATATGGTATGCATTCCCAGATTCCAGAAAGTATCCCCCAAGTCCGCTTCTGGCTCGGTGAGGTACATCACGACATTCTTGGGTCAATCTTGGGACTGCGGTTTCCGACAGAATCCAGTCGAACACAGTGTTATCGTTAACCTGACCCTGCACAAGCCCGATGGGTCTTCCAGCGGTGTGAGATCCAGATCCCGCCAATTCTACGCGTCGCCCGTTTTTGATACCATGGTGATAGTGAGTGTAATTCCCGTACTCGCTCCCATCACTGTTTCGTCTGGACAGATCCTTCATGTGAACAAACACGTCCAAGAATTGCTGATAATAGTCTATCTCCTCCCTAATCGACATGGACCAACTGCCGGGTACCTGTGGTACAGCCCGTCGGTGGACGATGTGAAAGTAGTTCCACTTATCGTGAGGTTTTGCGAGAGTGCCATCTGTACCAGAGGTGGTCAAATAGTCATCTTCTTGTATATCTGCATTAATCAGCCTAAAGGGCTTTATGTATGCGTGTTCGCCCTTCTTAAAGACGAACCGAAACTTGAGTCCCCTGACGTAGAGTTCATCACTACTGTTGCATTCGATGATCAGTGTCCTACCCACTTCATCCATAACCGTCTTGAGTGACTTCCCACTGACCCCGGGTATAGACATTCCCTTTGTCCTGGAATCCATGGGCAGGTCGCTCGGCGTGGGGTTGCGTTTGTCGTAATACCTTTCGGGGCTCCAGTCCACAGTGGGGTCCCCAATGACTGCAAGAGAGCCATCCGCTGGTTTGTGTTCGAACCCTCTTGCAACCATCCTATAGTCTTCAACACCCCCTAGGGTGAATATCCTGCGTAAAGGCCCTCAAGGTCATCCCATTCTTCACCATAACGACTGTGTTTGTTGGGTACAGGATCGGGGAGATCCACACCATTGACATTAACCCTCTGTGAAAATATTGAGATATGCCTTGTCTACAATTGGATAGGCATCCATCACCTGTTATTCAACAAGAAAAAACTCCATTTCCCCAGACGGCTGTGGGAAGTTTACAAGAAGGGTGTGTGACAACCCGGTGAGTTCTATGTACTTCTTAGCCTGGACCTTGTTGTCTTCTTTGAGGGTCTTTACCGCTTTCAACTCCACTATGAGACGATTGTCCACAACAATGTCTGCACGGAGATTTCCAATCACGTGTTCCCTAAATGGTATGGGGATGATCCGCTCGGTCTCGTACCGGACTCCAGCGTTCCTGAGCATCACCTCCATAGCATTGTGATAGACACGCTCCGAGTACCCAGGACCCAGATCATTCCACACATTTCGAGCAAGATTGATTACCAAGTCAGAGTACTCTGACATTTGAAATGTATATTCACAGCCTTTTATAGTAAGTGAAGCCGTTGACAACCTCGCCCACGGTCCCCTGCTTGCTCACATCCATCTTGGCACACTTTTTGGTGGTCTCGTTGTATGAGAATGCACCGCACGACTTGGGGACCCATGATGACGCAAAACCATACATACCACGCCATTCAGTGCAGTGCTTTGCACATGCGGTGGCGTCGTTTTCATCAGTGTAAGGCATTTTATAACCGCGAAACTTCCCGCCAGTAAGCACCATCGCAGTCCCTGGTCGGTCACCCATCCTAGGGTACGAGATATGCCCCTCGACCATAACAGCGCTGATCCACTTACTGGATCGAGATCTCATGAACAGTAACCTTCCGTCACCCCGCATACCAAAGTGGGCTATACCAGTACCGGTCGGGATGCCCGCACCCATGCTACCATTGAGATCCCATATAGGAGCACGACCGTTCGAGATTAACAAGTTGTGATCCTGCATAAACAGCCGACGCGGTTCGGTAGAGTGGCCCGTCCCCGATGCCCACACCGCTTTCCCACTTTTGTACACCACCAGATTCCCATCTGCCTGCCAGTTGAGACTATATCCATTCATTGCGACGGTCTTGGGTGTTGCCTTTGTCAGGGCAGCGGCGGCACCAGTAGAACTCGTGGATATCAACACTCGCCCTCCCCACACCGAGGTCGATTGCATTAGAGCCAAACCCGTATCTTGCTGCACAATCTTGGCATCAATCATGGAATTAAATGAATTTACCTGCGCCTGGGTAAGAAGACGTTGATTCTTCCACTGAGTCATATCACCCCTCGCCTTATCCAGATTGTTGGCAGCTATGTCAGTCTGGACACTGTTAAACGCTTCCGTTTTGCGCCTCTTAACTTCGGGTCCAAGACCAGTTGACGTAGCCCACACCAGTGCCCCATGGCGGTCGACAACTTGAAGTATGCGCTTGGCGCCGTCCATGACCCACCAGAGACCGAAGGGACCCCGAGCCTCTCCCGGGGCGTTGGTGGGTGCGTCAAATCCACCAAATCTGTGGTGGAAGTTCCACGGGGTACCCAACAGACTCTTGCCGTAGTTTCCATCCGCGTTGTCGTACCACAGGTCTCCATTCTTCTTCAGGGTTAACCGATTGTTACGCCAGTGAGATGCCCACTCGAAGGCAGAACCGTTGCGGATCACCAGATTCCCATCCTTCTGGAAATACACACCTGGTGCAATCTCTATATCAGTCCCGTTGTTCGTTATGGTAAACCTGGCGCCCGCACCAGACCACCCCTCACTCGTCAAGATGAGTCTCGTGGTTGCTTGGGGATGACACCCGTTTGCGATGGGGTGACCGTTCGTACACTCCATCCACCGGGTGGGGTGAGCATCATTGGTTACCCCCAAGAATCCCTTCTTGATCATGTAGCACGACCCAGCACTCGCATCATATCCCACTGCCAGGGCGTTTGCAGCCTGTGCAGCAGTCATACACTCAGAGCGATTGGGGATGGCTCCCGTGGATGTAGTCGTGATGTCCTGCCTCTCCAGTGCCACGTCATCGAACCCCCTGCTCATCGTGGCGTTCGTGCTAATGTCAGCGGGGAATACCATCGTTGCCTTCCGAATCACCTCTGGATTCACGCACCCATCACTAAGCTTATTTGCGGTGTCAACACACGAAGTTATATGGCTTTCGGGAGCAACCCAAGCAGCCTGGTTCGCCTGGTTCGGGAACGAGTCTCCAATAAGTCCAATACACGTATTCGGAAAACTAGGGTTGTCACTCGTGCGTACCGCAAACGTGTTGATGTTCTCGCTGGACCCCGCTGCAAGCTGCCGGCACTCCTCGACACTGTTTACCTCGGAGACCTTCTTGCCGCCAGACAGATTGAACTCCTTGTAGCCCTGGGCGCCGGGCCACCCCTTGGCACCCGACAACGACTCTGTGAATGTACCCGAATCTATAGGTGGCGTGTAAGATGGTCCATTGTATCGTCGCCACGTGGTATGACCGTCCACCATCTGACTGTACGGAGCGCCCAGAACACCGTAGGATTTGATGAAGCACTGACCAGTGTCAGTCCGCGTGAACGCCCGTGCCTTGGGATGCTCTTCAGCCTCTGCAGCACACTCATCAAGCGTCTTATTCTCAAACGGTCCAACGTCATACATATCATACCCGTTGAGACCCTTCCCCTCCACGCCCAACACTCCCCAATTCACCCCACCATTCACCTTCTTTATCTCGCCACACCCGTTGTAAGGGTATTTGTCTGCGGGGTTGCACACCGTGACGGACGTTTCCAGATCCGTGTATGCCATGGGACCAGTTCGAAACGACTGTGTGCCATACCGACATTTGCTATCACTGATGTTAAAGTTTACGAATGTGACCCCAGCTGTCTCCTTCGCCTTGTTGTAGCATGCTGGGAGTGTGGAAACACCAGAGACCTCTGTTAAAGTTATACCCTGAGGTGTTCCTTTGACACCCCTATGGGCACTTACGATCGATGCAATACCATCGGCAGATGAGGCGAATTGTTCAATCTGACCCTCGGCGGTTGAGAGACTGTCGTTGCTGCCGCTCCCAGGATCATTCTCATCAGTCTCATCATTCTCATCACCGTCATCGTTGCTACTGCTGGACGGGGACTTCTCCCCAATACCGAATGCTGATAATATAAACTCCATATAGAGTGTTACAGTATACCTAGATTTTTCTAACACCCCAGGTCACCGTTATATGTATGGATCTGTTGTTGTACCTATTGCCCACTGCGCCGAACGCCGAGTTGGCATATTCCCTAACCCTTTCCATCTCCTCTAGGTAGTCACGGAAGTTGGGAGAATCCACCACCAACTGTCTGAGCAAGTCGGACATTACATTCACAACCATTCGCAAGATTTCCACATTCTCCCTGTTTCGGTCGATCGTCTTCTCGTGGCGCTGGAGAAGCTTCTTGAATTCACCCTCATCCAGCTTGTCGATCATATAACGAACCCTCTCCTCCACCCAATTCTTCTCATCTCCCCGCTGATACTGGGGGATCTCATAGTACTCGATGTGGTGGACGGACCTCACAATGTCAGTGATCTTGTGAGCCATCGTCTCGGGTATCTTCCCACCCCGGCGCTCCGCAAGGTTGTAGACCTCCCGGGTCGTCGGAAGCCCCCCACAGGGGATGTCAGCAAGGTTGCGTCCCCCGCCAGCGGTCTCAGCAGTCTCCCGCCTCCGCTGGAACTCGAAGAAGTGTGGGTTGTGGATGACACCGGTCTCGATTGCCATGGTGTTCCAGTTGAATGCCGTGTGACAGTCGGGACACCACATCTGCGAGCACCCAGATATCTTGAAAATGAGGGTCCCACACTTTGGACAACCTTTTGTGTCCTTGTTGAGCAACTTGACCGTCTCAACATTCTCTGGCTTGCACTCGTGCTCCTCGCCATCCACCTTCTCCTCGTTGCAATCCTTGCAGATGTGCTTCGAACAGACACCACACTTCCAGGCGGTGCTGAGGAAGCCCTTGCAGCCGTCGCAGGGGCAACGCCTCACAAACTCCCGCCGCTGCTGAGTAGTACCCTGCCCATACCCACGCCACACAGAGTTGTGATGCCTGAAGTCCAGCTCCACCTGACGCCTATCACGAGCCAATGTGACTATCTGTTCCTCAATCTCACGCATCCGGTTCTGGAGATCCTCGCACAGCCTATAAGACTCCACGGCTTCCTGTGTCTGCGGGAGGAGCGCCAACTGGCGGTTGAACAGAATGTCCTCCCTGTGATTCTTGAGAGGCTTCATCCGAAATGCCTTGGTGCAGGCTGTGTCCACGAACTCTCTGTTCCACGCAGTGCGGCACGACATACAATGTGGATCACCTTGGGTGTCAAGCATGTACCTCTGGATACACGCTCGACAGCATGAGACATCACATGTCGGGCAAGTTACTTTCACTCGCTTTACTTTGTTGTAGGGTTCACAACAGATTGAACAGTCCTCCATTTTCTTACCTATGGTCGCTAGTTTTTATACTTGGGAACGAGTCTTCGTGCCTACACTGTTATTAAATGCGTTGGGATTGAAGTTACGCTTGCTACTCTGACGCGCCATCCCCACCGCCCTGAGCTTACCTTTGAGGTCGATGTAGTTTGTGGGTTTCAGGGTATTTAAGATCTCTTTGTACTTCTGGGTGAAAACTTGAAAACTTAACTTGTTCCCATTAGCCTCGAACGACTTCACCATCAACTCTGCTTGTTCCCTCTTCATATTGTTGTTGTTGTTGTTCCCGACAGGGGGTGCGGGGGGTTCAACAACAGGAGCCTTCCCCTTTCTGTTGTTCCTGACAAGGGGTGGGGATTCAGGCGCGGGCGCGGGTGCAGGTGCAGGTGCAGGTGCAAGGGGTTCAACCGGGGGTGCGGGTGCAGGGGTTTTGTTGACCTTGATTCTCGAGATGGCAGACTTCATCCGACGTCGCGTCAGATCTGTAAACGCCCCCGCACTCACCTTGGACTGCAGGTTATTCTTGGCTGCATTGAGTGCAGCGGCGTTCGTGATATTCTTGAGGTTTCGGATTTTCTGGAGCATATTCTCCTTCCTTTTTTCGGTGGCTGCCCTCTTAGCCTTGGCATTATTGGGAAGTTTGGCAACGAGCGCCTTGGTATTGTTGTTGTTGTTGGATGGCTTCGCATTGGTGATATTCATACCAGCCTTCTCATTCTTGAGATTCTTCACATGATTCCTGAGTTCCACATACTCCTGATTGGTCAGGTTACCAGCCTCCTTTGCCTTCAAAGCGTCGCTGATCACATTGGTATTGTTGCCGTTGTTCAACTTCCTCTCAAGACGACGGAATGTGTTGGTCCTGTAACTGTTGTTGTTCCTCCGCTTCTGCAAGTGTTCGGAGAGTTTCTTATTAGCATTGCGGGTGGTCACATTCTTCTTACCCTGCTTTGCCTTACGATACCTCCTAAGGAGTTGCTCTGCCCTCTCACGCTTGTTCGGGCTGTAGCCCTTCTTCACGATGCTTCCCTTTGCAGTCATTTCCTCCACGCGCTCCACGATGTAATTTTCGTTGTTGATCATCCCAACCTTTCGGAGTTTACGATCTCCCACGAACCCTCTCATCTCATTCATGACCGTATTGACCGACTCGATCTGATTGAGTTTTATATTCTTCTTGAACTGGATCATCTTCTTCTTGGTCTCGATCTCCCTGTTGAGGGCATTCCGCTCATTCTTGGTCTTGGCGGCGTTGCGGGCATTCTTCAACTTCTCCATCTCCAGTTTGTAGTTGAGTTCAGCCCTCCTGTTCGCAGCGGTGTTCCCCGAGCCAAAGAGATTCTTCGCAATCTTCAGGTTCCCCAACCCCCCGATCAGCCCCTGGCGATTGTTCCGATTCCGGTTCCCGCCCCCCGCGCCCGTGACGGTCACGATGGGTGCTGCGGGCGTCCCCCCGGGTGCGTTCATCCGGGGACCCGTGCCGGGAATGGGCATCCCAAACAGCCTCGCCCTCCCGTTGTTCACCGGATTTGTGTTGAACGGGTTGACATTCACGGGGCGTGTTGCAGCGGCGGGGGCTGCAGTGGGGGCTGAGGGCAGGGATACATTCATGGGCTTCACCTCCTCCCCTGGGCTCGGGACCGGCTTCGGCATCACCAGAGAGTTGTTATTGGGTGGCTTCAGGTTGTTGTTGTTGCGCTTGGGTACCGCCTTGGTCACGTAAACCCTGACGGTATTGGCAGCGGTCTCGCCCACCAATGGCTTGACTGGCTTCCCACCCTTGCGCAAGATCCTCGCCCTCACTGCACGAATGGCTGTGGGCTCGGTGACTCCTGACGCACTCAAAGCCTTCATGACTACCCTCTTCATCTGATCCTTCTTCATGTCCTTCTTGAGTCGAGTGCCCTTGACCAGAGTGGCATACCTCACAAGTTCCTTCTTGGTGGGATTCCCCATCAGGAGTGTGTGATAATCCTTCCCCCGCAGACGCACCGTCTTTGTAATGTTGTAATAAATCCTGTACCCCTTCACCACCTCGCTGTGATTATACGGCAGTTTCAGCTTCTTGCACCTGACAAGCATAACTGCCGCTTCATTCAGCGGGATGGAACGCGCTTCTAATACAGACAAACCATACGCCAATCTTAATCGCTGCCTGAGCAACTTTCGCTCCATATATTAATCACCGAGAAAATAACCAGTACTTGCGCCTGATGCCACCATTTTGAGCAGGGCTTCGTAACCAGATGCAAAGTCAAAAGCGTCTAGACCATCGCCTAGAGTTATGCTCACACGGTGTGTGTTCATCTGGTAGTTGTGTCTGTGGGCATTGAGACTCCAAAACAGCATCTTGAAGTAATCCTTGAACGTTTTGATCTCCCCCCATCCCTGCTCCCTAGACCAATTCTTATCGGCTGGTTCCACTCTCAACACGTGTTTGGGATTGAATCCTATGACGGGGTCCGCTGGCCACTTGTCCACGAACGCCCCATCCAGGTAATACTTTTTACCAATCCTGACGGGTGAAAACAGCCCTGGTATGGACATGGAAGCCAACACGGCATCCACGACCTTGACTGACGGCGTGGTATCCTTCGAAAAGTACTCCGTCTTGTTGGTATTGAGACAGTACGCCGCCACAAACAGAGTTATGTCGAGTTCTGCGAACGTCAGATCCCTGTCGTCAACCATACTCAGCAACGTGGAGCGTATCAACTCCTGTGAGTACACCCCAAACGTTTTGATAAACGATACAGCACTCGCCTTTGACAATTCATTGATCTTGATCGTCAGGAGGATCTCCATTATCTCCCTAGGATCATACCCAAAGGCGTAGAGCATTGCCCAGATCGCACCAGCTGATGCCCCTGTAACAGTTTCTACCTCTTTCAGTAAGTGTTGATTACTGTTAAAGAAACCTGCATAAGCGTAGACTATCAAGCCTCCTGAGTTCAAGACCACGTGTTTAATGGGCTCCATACCATTATCTAATAGTAAGAAGGAAACTGCTTCCTCAGGAACGCGAACACCACGGCAAACACCAGGGTGTGCACGAGCACCTGAGCCGGACCCGTCGCCCCCCGACCCTTCGGCAGGCTGAGGAGCAGACCCGGGCTGAGGGCAATGAACAGACCTGTCGTCACCAGCAGGTCCGTCTTCGTCAGAACAAGACCCATCTGCTTGGCGAGAAGCTTGTACACGATGAGGAACACCAGGGCGTGGAAGTACACGCTGGTGCTGTTGGTGTCGCGGGTAAACAGGATCTTCCCGCTTGTGATGTTTCTGAGGGGCGCGGGCAGCTGCACGAGCATACCGGGGCTGAGGGCGGCAAACAGGAGAGCGGGCGTGGTAACCTTGGGACTGGAGACGTCGAACATTTACCATTGGCATAGAAAATGTTTAGAAATTTAGGTGGCAAACCGTGACGACGTCTGGCTTGAGAAGTGGTAGACGAACTCGCAAAAGTCCTGGTAGGTCATCCCGCCCATCAGGGATCCTCGGAGGTAGGTGTCCTCGCAGTAGCCCCTCATGCCCATCCACATGTTCATGAGGTCCTGCTGGTACCACTCCTGCCACTGCAGGAAGTCGAGGGGGGTGTCATAGATATCCTCGTTGCCATTGTCATCCTGAGGATCTGGATGAAAGTGGTAATCGTCGGACGACTTGATGATCGGCATTGCGAAGCAATCAGTGGTTGGTTAGTTGGTTCTGTATATATCTAGTCGGATTTCCTTAAGCCTTCGTCGCCCGTGCGGTAACGCTGGTTGCCTCCTCCTGGGGAAGGTTGTCCTCAATTGCCAACATGGCTCCCTCCACCTTGGCCTCATCACCCCCGAAGAAGGTCAGGAGACCCTCCTTGACCGCCTTGCGGTTAAACGGAGCCTTCTTGACCGCCGTCTTCTGGGAAACCTTCCCAACACCCTTCACACTGACCGAGTCAACCTCCTGGTTGCTCATAAACTGACCAATCTCCTGGGTCAGCTCCTTGACTCGGTCCCTGAGTAGCTTGGTGTCTTTACCAATTGCCTTGAGTTGCTCCTTGAGTTCAAACAACTCGCGCGTCTTATCTTTAATCTGCTCAGAATCAGCCATTGTTAGTGTTTGTTATATATAGCTGGAATTCTTTAATCAAGTGGACGACGCATGAGATCGGGTGTGATGGTGCTGTTCTGCCACACATACGGGCTCTTCGGGTTGGGGGGCTCGGACCTGATGGACTGGTTGGAGTTCCTGAGGTTTCCGCCGATCGTCTCCGGGAAGCCGATCTGCTGGCGGGGGTCCAGGAAGTTCTGACCCTTCAGGATCTCGTCGGGGGCAAACTGCCCAAAGTCCTCCGCCGAGGACACCTCACGGGGGAGGAGGCTGCTGGCGAGACCGACGCCGCTGCCCAGAGCACAGCCGGCGTTCTGGGGGGTCGGGGCGTCGTTGGGCTTGCCACCGCCGTTGATGGGGGCGTAGAACTCACGACCCTTGTCACTGTAGCACATGCACCACACGAGTACGCCGACGAGCACTAAGATCGGGAGAGACTTGCGGAGGTCCTTAACGTTCAACATTTAGTATATCATCACATAATATTTTTACGGCTCGTCATCACTCTCACCCTCATCAACCTCGTCCTCCTGGACTGGGATATCCTCGTCGTCGAACATACACTCGTCCGTGTACCGCTTGGGTTTCTTGGGCTTGGGACCAGGGAGGACCAGCACCTGAACCACCTTCCACAGGGGTGAAAAGTTCTTCTGGTAGATGAGGACCCCCAGAAGCTCGGCAAACACATGGCACTTGATACCCTTCTGGAGATCATCGAGCTGAACCAGGGTCTTGTCAAGATTGAATGCCCTGACTACCACCTGACCCTTCACACGAGCCTTCTCGCATGTCATGACACCCGCCTGTCCCACGCCTGCAACGTAGGCACCCGCGATCTTCTTGTCCGACAGCTTCCGACCAAACCACGCCTCCGAGTGATCCCTGGCAGCCTGGAGGATATCGGTATCATATTTACCGACCACCCCCGCCGAACCCTCCGTCAACTGCATGGTCACGTTGTCATCCGCCTGGAAGTCATCCTCCAGCACGACATCCTTCAGATTGTGACGATGCTCGACACAGCGGATAAACTTGCGACCGTCAGCAAGAGTCTTAACCTCCTCCGAGAATTGCATTGTTGTTCTATACAGGTATATTCATTACCCTTTATTTGACGAACTTCTTGTCTGGGAGACCGGCGAACTGGATGAGGGCTGCCCTCCTCCTGAAGTCCACGGGGATGTAGTTGTCCCTGGCAGGGTTGTAGCCCCTGAGGGTCTTCTCCAACCGGACCGCCTGGATGTCATTCAACTGGATGTTCACATCGGAATTCTTGTTGATGCGGTGGGTCTCCTCGTTGTGGATGTAGGTTCTCCGCCTGTTCCTGACCCACTTGAGGGTCTCCGTGTTGAACCTGAAGTCCCCAGCCGTCTCCTTGTACCCGGGGACCTTGAGACCCCTGGGGGCGTGCAGGCTCAGAGCCAGGTGGTGGGACCTGGTCTTCTTGGGCTTGCTGACACCCCTCTGCTCGTTGCGGAGTGGGTTGACCTTCGATGCATTATCGTATGCCAACTTGGGCTGGAACTTCTTGCGCACCCTGGGGGTTGCCTTGATCTTGGCAATCCGTGGCTTGATGTGCTTGAACAGGGTGTCGGTGCTCATGGAACTGCGAACTCCCGGGATCTTCAACACATACTTGGAGAATATATACATCCTCTTGCGGTCCTTGTCCGCCTTCTCCTTCCTGAGACCCAGCTTGTTCAGGAGATACAGGTCGTCGATCAGGTACTTCTTCCCCGCCATCATGACCCCCCGCTCCTTGATGTACACCCTGTCATCCCACACGTCTGCACCCATCTCATCCCTCCTGAGGAGCACGGCATCCAACATGCCACCCAGAGTTGCCCTGACCGTCTTGTTCTGTTCGGGGTGCCACCACCCCAGCGTAATGTCGAGGGCAAAGATCTCGATATCAGCGAGGGTGTTCCCGGGTGAGACGTTGTTGGTGTTCCCCTGCTGCTTCTCCTTGCCCTTCAGGGTGTATCGGCGGGTCAGGCGACTGGGGACTGGGGACGCACTGAGGTTCAAGAAGCGCCCCAGCTTTGTTGCAGCGGCCCGACGGACATTCGCAGACATCTTGCTGTTGAAGCGACGGCGGAGACCCTCCATCTGGTCCCACATCAGGAGGCGGGTGCACTGGTAGTGCAGGAACGTCCTCTTCTTACCGAACTTGAAGGCGGGAACAAACTTTGTGTCAATGTCAGAGGTGACTATACGCTGTTCACGGGGTGAGTAGTGGTTAAATGCCTCACCGCCCCCAATGATCATCTCGCCCAGAGGGAGCATCTTGGAGGTCATGTGGGCAACCATCTGGTAGAGCGTCCCACGGGACGTGTCTGTCAGTAGAACATACAACATCTTCTCAAGCTGTGCGTCGCTCATTTTGTGCTTCCGAGCGAGTTTCCGCCACTTGACGGGGTCGTTATCCATCCAAGCCCTGAACATATCAGCCTTCCCCATACAGATCACCTGACGAGCGAACTCGTCAACTGTTTTTGGGGAGTAATATTTCTCGTCCATTATAGTAGACATAGAAAATATGGACTGCAAGACGGATGCCTGCAAGGGTGACAACCGAATTCGGAACTGTCAGTGCTACGCATTGTCAAGTGCCCCTGACGCACGGAGGAATCAGAAGTGTATGGTGGAGGAGGACGGTGTCTACTACGAGTGCCAGTCTGGATGCTGTCACGAAGGGAAGGGGTGCCCTGGACAGTGCGAAGGTGTGGACCCGAGTCCGCCATACAGGGTGATCAGCCCGTCGGACGTTCACCAGATGACGCAGTCGAAAAACCTCAAACCCACCCAGATGCGCGACGCAGCCCTCGTTGCCATCATGGGACTATGCATAGTCAATGCCTTACTGTTTCTCTCCTCGATCCTGAGGATAAAGAAATGTGACTAGAAGTAGTCAGTACCAAACACACAATGGCTTCCATGGATTCTATCTCTGAGCAGATCACCGCCCTCTCGAAGGAGCTTAAGTCTCTTGCCAAGATCGTCCGCAAGGTTCGTGCCCACCAGGAGGACCCGACCGGCGAGAAGGCTAAGGAGCGTGCAGCCAAGTCTGGCTTCAACCGCCTCCAGAAGGTGTCCCCGCAGCTGGGGGCGTTCCTTGGTCTCGGCGAGGGCGATGGAGTCAGCCGTGGCGAGGTCACCAAGCGCATCAACGCGTATGTGAAGGAGAAGAACCTCAAGCACCCCGACAACAACCGGGTGTTCCTACTGGACGAGAAGCTCAAGACCATTCTCGATGTCCCGGCTGGTATCGATCTCCAGTTCACGAACCTCCAGACCTACCTGAAGCCCCACTACCTCGGGGCGCTGGATGCCCCCGAGGCGGCGGCTCCGGCAGAGGAGGCACCTGCCCCCGCGGCGGCTCCGGCTGCCGCCCCCACCCCGAAGAAGGTGGTGAAGAAGGTGGTGAAGAAGGTCGCTGCGTAAATGTATAGAGTTTTCTCTCTACATATAACAAAACACAATGGAAGAAGTTCAATTGATTTCGCCACCTCCCCTGGATCGTGGTGAAGTTGAAAAACTCGTCGGTACAAAGGTCGCTAACCTGGCTTTGTACCAACAAGCTTTCACTCACAAGTCAGCGCTCAAGCGCTACACCTTGGAGGAGTCCTTCGAGACCATGGAGTTCATGGGGGACTCGGTCCTGGGTTTCATCATCACGAAGTTCCTGTTTGACCGATACCGGGATCAGCAGGAGGGGTTTCTCACCAAGGCGCGCACAAAGTTGGTCAGGGGCAACACCCTCGCTGGGATTGCAGCGAAGTTGGGAATGGACCGCTTCATCCTGATGGACGAGAAGGGTGAGAGGAACGGGTGGGTCCGCAACACCAAGGTGCTGGAGGACACCTTTGAGGCGTTTGTGGGTGCGATCTACATGGATCTCGGGTTGCTCCAGGCAAAGCGGTTCGTCCTGGACCTGTTCAACAACCCGCAGGTGGTTGACTTGGGGATCATCGACGAGGACGACAACTACAAGGATATCCTGATGCGGTGGTGCCAGGCTCGGAAGTTCGACCTCCCTGATTACAGAACGCTGTCACACAATCAGGGTGTGTTTGTGATTGACGTGACTGTTAACGGGGATGTGTGTGGGGTTGGAAAGGCGCGGAACAAGAAGGCTGCGGAGCAGTCTGCAGCCCAGATGGCGCTTAGAGAATTGGATGCATAAGTGGATAACACCATGCTGGAGAAGGTTCGTCTCCTGATCGAGCGTGAATATGCAGCCCAGAAGTCCGATGAGTGGTTGGCTCTCCGCGGGAAGATGTTGACCGCCTCGGATGCTGCGACGGCTACGGGGTCAAACCCGTACTCGTCGGAGAGTGAATTCATTCTTAACAAATGTGGTCACAGGACCTTCTTTGGAAATGAGGCTACCAAGCACGGTGAAAAGTACGAGGACGAGGCTAGGGATAAGTGGTGTGCAGAGACTGGGGAGGTGGCTCACGAGATTGGACTGTTCCCGCACCCTATGTACAATTGGTTGGGTGGCAGTCCTGATGGTATCACGGAGTCTGGAAAGTTGGTGGAGATCAAATGCCCCCTCAAGCGCAAGATAACTCCCGAAGTCCCGCACCACTACATGCCCCAGTTGCAACTCCTCATGGACATCCTGGATCTCGACGAGGCGGTGTTCATCCAGTACAAGCCACAGGAATTGACGTGGCCCGCCCCCGAGGAGTTTGTGGTGACCCACGTCCCCCGAGACCCCAACTGGATGGTGGAGAATCTCCCGAAGATGCGCCACTTGTGGGACAAGGTGTTGTGGCACCGCCAGAACGGTGTGCAATATCTCTTGGATGCCAAGGAGGCTCCGAAGCCGAAGCGGGTGCGGACCCGTCAGGTTGATAAGAGGTGGTCAGAAACTTTTAGCATTCAGGCAAACTCTGATGACGATGGATACCATTCACCCGAAGGTTGACTCTGCCCGGTAGGTGAGATACAACATCCCATCATCCCTGGCATGGTCCTTGTATAATTCGCCCATGTGGGCGGTGTTGGGTGGCAGGACGCTCCCATCAACGAATAGAAAGATTGCCTTCTTTTCATTGATGTTCACCCTCTTGCGTATTATATACATCACCTGACCAACGGTCATATCCTTCTCTATCAAGTACTTCTTACGCCCGTCGGAGACTTCGGGCAGGCTCTTTTCAGTTGACGCTTTATCAATCCAACAGGGGATGCGTGTAGGGTGACGAGCCATGATACTATGTATCTTGAAGAGTTGATCTGACATATAAACCTTATAGTACCACAAGAAACAAATGAGGGTGTGCAGAGCCACTCGCCACCTGGCGAAGAGGAACTTCACCTTGAGAGGACTCTCCAAGAGGGTTGCAGCCCTTCATTACGTTCCATCAGTAGTCACAACCTCCATCAACAACCACTCGGTTGACCCTGTCATATTGGAGCATCTCATTCGTGACATGGTTGCGTGTGAGTCGCTCTCCTTCGCCGGTCAGGTGGCAATAATACTACTGAATGGCTATCTAAAAAATGTACAGAGGAACATAAGGATTACGTGTGATGAGGATATATGCGAAGTGATCTACGATGACAACCCCGACTGAGTGCTACCAGCGTGCTGTTCGCACCCTCAAGGGACGTCTCATCTCCCCCTACCAGCACGAGGGAGTCGCATGGCTCATAGACCGTGAGACCTCACCCAAGGGTCCCCGAGGAGGGATGCTATGTGACGAGATGGGTCTCGGCAAGACCATCCAGCTCATCACAGCCATCCTGGGCAACCCAGGGGGTCGAACCCTCGTGGTCTGCCCCAAGTCCGTGGTGGGGCAGTGGGCATCAGAGCTGGAGAAGTTCGCCCCCCAGCTGACTGTCCAGATCCACCAGGGGCAGGACAGGACTACAGACTACCGTGAGCTGACTGCCGACGTGGTGGTCACCAGCTACGGGTGCTGCGTCGTCAAGTCCACCAAGGCGCACCCCATATCCAAGAGCGACATCCTCCCCACCGTGCTCCACAGCGTCCCGTGGAAGCGGATCATCCTCGATGAGGCTCACGAGGTCAGGGAGAAGAAGGCAAAGGTGACCCAGAGCGTCAAGCGCCTGGTGGGTGAGATCAAGTGGGCTGTGACGGGCACCCCAGTGTTCAACAGCATGAAGGACTTCGTGAGCCTCGCAGAGTTCGTGGGTCTCTCCAGCAAGACGGTGGAGTGCTTCCCCCAGAAGGTGCGCCAGAAGTACGTTCTCCGGCGCACCAAGCAGGACCTGGCGCACCTCAACACCCGCCTCGAACTGCCCCCCTGCGACTTCCAGAACGTGGAGTTGGACATGAACCCTGATGAGGAGCGCCTCTACCAGGAGGTGTTCACGGAGGGCAGGGAGTACATCAGGGAGGTGATGGCTTCTGCAGGGAACGCCAACCTCCACACCATGGAGTTCCTCGCCCGCCTCCTCAGGGTGCGACAGGTCATGGCACACCCCCAGCTCTACCTGGACTCCGAGGAGAAGGGGGAGAAGTGGGATACAGAGACTGCCAAGATGAGGTGGATGTTCCAGGAGATGGAGAAACACCCCAAGGAGAAGTCTCTCATCTTCGCCCAGTTCATCGGCGAGTTGGACTACTGCCAGAAGCGCCTGGAGGAGCAGGGCATCCCCGTGTTCCGCATTGACGGTGGGGTCTCCCAGCAGGGGCGAGACCACCAGGTGGCGCAGTTTCGGGAGGCAGCCCCGGGGGCGGTGATGGTCGTGCAGATCAAGGCGGGTGGTGTGGGTCTCAACCTCCAGGAGGCAACCAGGGTCTACATCACAGCCCCGAGCTGGAACCCAGCCACCGAACTCCAAGCGATAGGCAGGGCGCATCGCACGGGGCAGGTCCAGAAGGTGGTCGTCCGCAAGCTCATCTACAACCAGAAGGAGGGGGTCTACAACTCGGTGGAGCAGTCCATGATGGCGCTCCAGGGTGCCAAGGCGGTGGTGTCCTCAGAGGTCCTCAACGACCCCCGCCTGGCCAAGGCAATCCCAGGGGCTAGGGAGGCTAGTGGGATCACTATCAGAAATATTAGGCAGATTTTCAGCGTGTAAGATATATCAGGTCATGAAACTTTGCGAGTTCAAGGACATCTTCGGAGTCCCAAGGCAGGGGGTGCACAGGGTGAGGTTTGGGGATGCGGCAGCGACAGACTACTTCTTGACCATCTTGGGTGCGTGGCTTCTCAACAGGTGGACGGGTGTCCCCATCGTCCTCACGACCATCCTCCTGTTTGTGGCGGGTATCCTCCTGCATTGGCTGTTTTGCGTCCCCACGGGGGCGGTTAAGTTTTTATCTCAGTAGGTAGTATATAGCACATGGCGTCCCGCGCGACCCGTTTCCACGAGGAGGGCAAGTCCAGCGGACTTAAGCGCAACCCACGCACGGGTGAGATTGTGAGCATCAAGAAGTCTGCCGATGCCAAGAAGAAGTCCAGCCCGCTGGCGCAGTGGCGCAAGGCGGTGGATGCGGCCAAGAAGAAGCTGGGGATGGACAAGAAGGGTGAGTTCGTCCCGATCAAGAAGGGCACCCCGCTCTACAGGGAGGCCAAGAAGATCTACGACAAGTGAGGAAAAATCTCCATATAAGATAAAGAATGCCCCCCAAGGCGAAACCGAAGAGTGCGTCCACTCGCAAGAGCACGTGGCGTAAGGCCATACTGAAGGCTAAGGGTTCCAAGAAAACCTTCAGTATGATCACGGGACCAACTTATATCAAAGCTCTCAGGAGCTTCTGTAAATAATTTTCTCCAGGTAAAGTATATAGATCATATGGCTCGTGCAGAGACGAACACTGGCTTCAAGAACTCCAAGAATCGCGCGATTTTCATGTCCAAGTCCAAGACCGGCAAGGTCTCGTACTTCGCCAAGTCCGGCGACAAGAAGGTGTACGGCGTGAAGGCGCACACCAAGAATGGCAAGACCATCAAGGGCAACACGACGGTGCCGAACAAGATCCGCCCGGCGGTGCGCAAGGGTGGCGTCCGCGGTTCCCGTGCTGCCACGGTGGTGCGCAAGATGGTGGGTGGTGTCATGAAGCGTGTGACGGCTGGCAACAAGCCGTCCAGCGCCATGGCTCGCAACGCCCGCGCTGCCCGCAAGGGTGCGATGAAGGCTCGTGGTGTGGGTGGCGTTGTGCGCCGCCGTGTGGCGAAGGCTCCCAAGTCCGAGTCCGCACTCGCGACCCGCCGCTTCTCTGCGATGATGACCAAGCTGAACAAGCAGAAGGCGAAGTCCGATGCCCGCAAGGTTGTGAAGGCTCGCGTCACTGCTCGCAAGTCGGCGAACAAGGAGGCGATGACCGCCACCCGCCGCTTCGCTCGCATGTCGAAGACGCTGAACTCCCAGAAGGCCCGCGCCGAGGCTGCCAAGCTCCGCCGCCGCAACGTGTCCGCCGCCAAGGCTCTCGCCAAGGAGGAGGAGCGTGCCAGCCAGATGTTCTTCCGCACCATGGCCGCGAACGCCCGCAAGGCTGCCGCGGCTGCGAAGAAGGCGGCTGCCCGCAAGCCCAAGGCTGCCCCGAAGCGCCGCGTTGCACTGGGTCGCCGCCAGGTCCTGAAGCGATCCACGTCCGCCACCTCATACCGCCCCAAGCGCGCTAACTCCACCAAGCGCTCCGTGTCCGCCCCGGGTCGCCTTGGTCGCAAGATGTCCAAGTCCGAGCGCTCCCGCCGCGCCAAGAAGGTGGCTGCCAACATGTCGGTGTCCGCCAAGGCTCGCCGCAGTCAAAAAGCTGCAAACACCCGCAAAGCGAAGAAGGCGCTCCTGAACGCCAACCCCTTCGCTGCCATCGCCCGCCTCGTGAACAACAAGCCCCGCCGCGCCCGCTCCACCCGCGCGTAGACTGATAAAGCGTAGTCGTTAATTGTATTTTTGTTGCACCTGAGTGCTTTGGTGGTCATCAACTACCACAGAACTTAGATATCGGGGATTGCCGAGAAGTCAATGAGGCACTTCTTGGGACGCTCCTCTTGCTGTGATCGGGGCTGGAACACCTGCAACTGGGTGCAGCGCCATGTAATCCCCCATCGCCGGTTCATGAACCACACCGCATTCAGCTCGATGAGTGACACCCCAGAGTGCCTCTTGAACAGTCCGTCGGACACTGAGTCCACAACCACATCCTGCTGTTCAGAGTCGTACACCTTGAACTTGAGGGTGTTGTCGGGCCACGTGTCAGCCTTGACGCGCAGCTTGGGGTCGTACCCGTTCTGAGCCTCCTTGAGGTTCGAGTTGAACATCGAGAGCACCTCGTCCATGGGAAGTTCCCGCCCAAAGATGATCTCGCTGTTCTGCTGGATGTGGGACACAACCTTGTGCTCCACATCCTTCACCCACGTGTAGAATCGGTTGACGTACCCACCGCTTTCGTCCCACCCCTTCATCACAAAGTCAAGATTCCACTTTGTGGGTCCGTGAGGCGGCACGAAACCAGAGATGCCAAAAGGCATGTACATCCGTGGCGATTGGAATGAGAATGGTGTGCTGGTGTCAGTCATGAGGGGGATGCGCTTGTTGTAAAACTCACCCAGCACGAGACTGTCGTTGACATTGATCTGAGTGAAACGGGTAGCCATTGTATCGTTTGTTCTGTGTATATGTAGGCGGAATTCCTTATACTCAGGCGCTGCACGTCTCGCACACATCTGGTTCAACTGTCACCTGCTGCGCCCGAGCCTTTGCACGGGTCCGTACATAGTACGAGAGCGTCTTGAGCCCCTTCTTCCACGAGTACATGTGCATACTCGACAACTTCCCGATGCTCGGAGCCTCCACAAACAGGTTCATAGACTGGGACTGGTCAATGTACGCCCCACGGTCCACCGCCTGGTCAATGATTGCCTTCTGGGACAACTCCCACGCCGTCTTGTAGATTGCCTGGAGGTGCTCTGGGATCTCCTGAATGCCCTGGACGCTCCCATCGTTGCGGATGATCCGGTTTTTCATCTCGGGGGACCAGAGGTTCAACCTCTCCAGATCCCTGACTAGGTGCTTGTTCACCACCACAAACTCCCCCGCCAGGGTCCGGCGGAGGTAGATGTTCGTGGTGTACGGTTCGAACGCCTCGTTGTTCCCCAGGATCTGTGCAGTGGTGGCAGTCGGCATGGGAGCCAGGAGGAGGGAGTTCCGCAGCCCGTGCTCGTGGATGCGCTCCTTCAGGGCGTCCCAGTCGTACATCTTCGTGGGGGTCCTGTTCCACATGTCGAACTGCAACATGCTGCAGTAGGCTGGAGACCCCTCGAAACCCTCGTAGGATCCCTCCTCCCGAGCGAGATCACAGCTCTCCTCCAAGGCTGCGTGATAGATGGTCTCGAAGATGTTGATGTTCACTTGGCGTGCCGCCTCGCTGTCAAATGGGAGACCCATCATCATGTAGACATCTGCTAACCCCTGAACCCCAATCCCAATCGGACGCAGCTTCATGTTTGAACGCCTGGCAGTCTCCACAGGGTAGAAGTTGTTGTCAATCACCCGGTTGAGGTTGCGGGTCAGGGTGCGTGCCACCTCGTGCAGGCGCTTGTAATCCATTATGGGTGCCCGCTCGTCACTCAGGGACACCAGGAAGCGGGGGAGCGCCAGGGAGCCTAGGTTGCACACGGCGGTGTGCTCGGGGTCGCTCACCTCCATGATCTCTGTGCACTGCCCAGTCAGGATGCCGTTGAACATCCCCATGTGCCTCTTGGGCTCGGTGAAGCAGTAGGTGTCATCCACCCGCCCGAGATCCTCCACCTTCTCAACCTTGATGTACTGGTTCGTCTTGTGGTGGCGCTCACGGCAGTTGGAGATGTCCAGGCGACGGGGGGAGAAGCCCAGATCGGTCAGGAGACGGAGACCCTCGCTGTCGATGCCGACCCGCCACAAGGTCTTGCACGCCCACTCCTCTCCACGGATCGTGGCGACCCTCGCATCCTGAGCCTTGCGAACCACCGTGTGAACCCCCATCCCCTGGAGCATGAGCTGAATGTCCTGCAGGAACTCCTTGTTGATACTCGCAAACTGGATGTTCTTCAGACCCTTGTTGGACACCACACACCCGTCGCCGTCCACATACCCCGCCAGCCACTCCAGGCGGGTGTGGAGCGAGGCGTTGATCGGAACCTCAAACTTCTTGGTGAGATCCAGTGGGAGGCGGAGGGTGATGCTGTCTTGGGGGGACACGTCAGAGGCGCTGAGCCACTCGCACTCGTTGATGAGAGACTTCTTCTGCCCGTACAGGGACAGGAATGGCTTCTTGTTGTTGTAAGTCCCATCGGCGCAGAACATCCCGTGGGTGTATGCATACTTCATCTCACCCTCACCAGGGATTATGGGGAGGGCGTGCTGGATCAGCTTCATACCCTCCTCGAGGTCCTGTGCCTCCACCTGCTTGACACGGCTCTTGTGAGCTGGGCGAGACCCCGTCTCGACGTAGAACTTGTGATACGGGGTGCAGTCCAGGTGGTTTCCGTGGGTCGTGTGAACCCGGATCAGCTTCTGGTTCTCCCCAGTCTTGTGAACCTGGGTGGTTGAGAACTCCTCGCCGTTCCACACCTCCACCTCCTGCCCCTCCAGGGTGCTGATCTGCTTGTACCCCTGGGAGGTCAGGATGCGGGTCTCTGGGGCGACACAGAGGTTCGAGGACTTGATGACCCCCACATTCTTCTGGTTGCTCTTGAGGTTCGCAGCATCCTTGGAGAGCATATAGGGCGTCCCCGTCTCGATCTGGGACTTGAGGATTGCCATCCACACATCCACCGCCTGAACCCGCTTTCCCCGCCCCTCCTGCTCGTACTGTTCGTACAGATGTTCGAAATTCTTCCCGTAGCAGTCCGAGAGACCCGGGCACTCGTTGGGACACATCAGGGTCCAGTGGGACTTCTGCTCCACCCGCTGCATGAACAGGTCGGGGATCCACAGGGCTGTAAACAGGTCACGACACCGAGCCTCCTCGTCTCCCTGGTTGAGGCGGAGCTGGAGGAAGTCCAACACGTCCGGGTGCCACGGTTCGAGGTAGATGGCAAAGGAACCCTTCCGCCGCCCCGCCTGGTTCACATACCGAGCGGTGGCGTTGAACACCCGGAGCATCGGGATGATCCCGTCGGAGGTCCCGTTGGTCCCGTGGATACGGGATCCCTTTGCCCGCACGTTGTGGGCGTGGAGTCCAATGCCCCCTGCAAACTTGCTGATGTGGGCGCACTCCTCCAGGGTACCGTAGATCCCCTTGATGCTGTCGTCCTTCATAGCCATGAGAAAGCATGAGGACATCTGGGGGTTCAGGGTCCCAGAGTTGAACAGGGTGGGGGTGGCGTGTGTCATGTACCCCAGACTCATGAGGTCGTAGGTCTCCACGACCCTGGAGATGTCCTGCGCCCCGTGGATCCCTAGGGCAACCCGCATCCACATATACTGCGGTGTCTCCACGATCTTCCCGTCGACCCTCAGGAGGTAGGACTTCTCCAGGGTTTTCAGTCCGAAATACCCGTAGTGGGTGTCCCGATCAGGTTTGATGTGGTTATTCAACTCGTCGACCGATTTTGCCATGGTGGGGTTGAGTACCCCCGCCTCCACCAGGATGTTTACAGATTCCACGAATGTCTCGGGGCATTGCTTCTGTATGTTACTAGCAACGATCCGATTGGCAAGATCCGAGTACTCCATGTTCTGGGTCATCATAGCCACCGCAATCTCTGCGGTCAGGGTATCAATCTCCTGTGTTGTCATCCCGTCATACATGGATGAAAACACCTGTTGTGCCACCTTGTCAGCGCTGATAGATAGGTTTCCCTCTGCACACAGATTGGAGATGCGGGCAGTAACCTTGTCGAACTTCATGTCCTCAGTGGATCCCGAGCGCTTGAGAACCTTCATTTTTCTATGTATATATGTAAAGATATCTTTATGTTTCCTATTTTTTTGAAAGCAGCCAAGGCTGGTGTTCCAATCGTCATTATTGCATTTATTGTCCTCTCCCTCCTGGGTTACATCCCAGGGATCCCCAAGTACTGGGGACTGGTATCCGATAATGATACCAAGGATACCAGTGAGCTTGACGCACTCATCGAGGACCTGGTAGTCCCCATGTCCGAGAATAAGGGGCTTACCATTGAACTGATAGAGGTGTACAATGAGAAACTGGAGTACCTCAAGGAGTTTTTGGATATGACAGAAGACGAACGCAAGGAGTTAATAGACGCAAGTAATGGTGATGCGATGAAGGATGACGATAACATTAGGGCACTGGAAACCTGCCTGCTTTTCGCAGCTGATACGTACGACGATACTCGCGACGAAATATTCGATATCGTCGAGAGGATGGAAGAAGCACTTTCAGACCTTGCTAATGTGGAGGACCTCGGGACCGCGATCGCTACCGAGTCGGACGTGTGCGCTTATAAACTTAAACTGACTGAAATCGTCAATGAGGTGGCAGCGGGTATCGATATCAGAAAGCTCGCCCTGGTAAAGACTGCTAGTGAGTTGTCGAGGGAAGCGGCTAGGTTCTCAGAGTTTAAAAAGGATAAATACCCTAACGTGACCTGCAGCTAACTGGTCCCACCACCTCAGCCTTCCGATTCTCCTGCAGGAGGTAGGTGTTGGTGAAAAACTTGTCATCCTTTCCAGGGGCAGACACAGGTGGGTAAGAGCCGATGAACATCCCGTTCGTCTCTGGGCGGTGGCTGAACATTGTATGTAATAATATGTTGTGAGATAATAATACAATGTGTGACAACAGCACTTACCTTGCAAAGTCACTCCACCAGATGGACACCCCTCTCAACCGCCTATTCTTCTCACCGTTCAACATCTCCCTGCTCCAGAAGGCAATCCGCCAGGACTTCAAGGACAAGACGGGGATTGCGATCGACCACCAGAACGAGAATGACCTGATTGCCATCATGAGGGCAGAGTTCATCAACTCATCTGGGGATCCCAACAGGCGTGTGGAGGAGCAGGTCAGGATGATGAACGGTCGCATCGTCCAGACTGCCCGCAGCCAGATCGGGTCCGGGGTGTCCCAGTACATCAACTTCATGAAGGACACCGATAGCACCGTCACCCCCATGGACCACCCGAAGAGTACCACCACCTACGGGAACAAGCTGAGCGATCAAGAGTTTGGCATTTAAACCAATGGGTGTATATATGTCCAGATGGTGATGGGTAGTTTAAATCAATACAGAGATATCACAATGTCCCTGTGTCATCACAAGGGCTGGGATTCGCAAGACGTACAGAACGTCTGGATGCTCTTTACGGAGGAGGTGGGCGAACTGGCTGGTGCCATCCGGCAGTTTAGGGGACCGTACAAGAAGAAGGTACCCCACATCAAGACACCCATTGTTCACCTTCGCAACGAGTTTGGTGATGTGTTTTCATACCTGTTTCAGTTGGCTGGAATGTTGGATATTGATCTCGATAAGATGTGGTACTGGCATCAGTATAACATGGTGTACAAGCAATACCCCCCAGAGGAAAACATTTCTCAGGGTGAAGTAAGTACAGATGTCCAGTCTCCACATGCTGGAGGATTACAATCAAATCAACGATATCAACCCGTTCCAGCCTGGGGAGGCACCTATCCTCCCTGGGCTGTCCAACGCTGATGTCAATTATGCAGCCCCAGAACGTGTAGAGGAGACGCCAACCCAGTGGGAACAGCATAAACCACATCCGTGTGTTGATGGAGAGGTGCGTCTTGGGTGCCACGTCCGAGGCGGTCCAGAGCACTGCCCGGTGAAGCATCGCCCTTCGCTCCCTGCGTATAACATCGAGCAGGGGAGGTGGTCTTTATCGGGTGCTGGGTGCTCGAATAAGCTTGGGGGTTCTATGCGTAATATGGACCCCTTTATAGTGGCGGTTGTCCTACTGTTTGCGATTTATTATCTCAATAGATGATAAAGGATGAACAACCTAGGAGTAAAGAAGAATGCCGCACAGGCTGCGGGCCAGAGGGTAACCGCTGCTAATACAGCGATCACCAACGCTGGTGCAGCCGTCGACGCTGCTGAAGTTCAGCTGGCTGGTGCCATAGCCGCCCTTGAGGCAGTGAAAGGAGCCAATAGTACTGCAGTCGCCGCAAAGGTACAGGGCTTGAGGGACATTAAGAGTGAACTTAATGAACTGGATGATAGTTTGAAGAATCTCGCTACATATGCGGGTGGCAATGCATTCCTGGAAGGTGCGTTTGGATTCAAACCTGACACCACTTCAAACAACAACCGCAACCGTACTGTGAACAAGTCCAATCTCGAGAGTGCCCTAGGTGCGCTTGGAAAAATTTCCGAGACTCTGAATAACGCCAACAAAGTCACCCAGTTAAACCATAAAAAGAGGAATGGAGCGCCGTCTCGTCAACAGGTCATCAAAGCGCTTCTGGCTGGCATTGAAAAGTTAACCCAGAATGTTGAGAGTAACCACAAGGCGTCGCTGGGTGCGGCAGATGCAGCAAAGGCACAGGCAGATGCAGCACAGGCAGAAGCGAAACAGAGGGCTGCGAATGCGCAGGAGGAAAAGGCGGCGGCGAATGCAAACAAGCAGATCAAAAACAATGAACTGAAACAGTTGACGACCAGTGTAATTAAAAAGTTCAATGATAATCTCGCTAAACTGACTTTAAAGGCGAAAGATGTGATTAACCAAAACCCAGTGGAGGCAAATGGTGGACCATCAGGAGGTGCGTTTAGGAGTGCTGCGGGGGCGGTGCGAGCGGCTGTCGGGATGGGGGGGAGGCAGAATGGTGGAGCCTCGCTAGAGGAGGGGAGGCCGGTCACCCCGACGGGTGGAAACAGGATGAACGTGAACGCCATCAAGGAACAGTACCCACAACTCACCCCTGTGCTCCAGAGGAAAGAAATCGTACCTAATGCACTCGGAAACAGTGAAAGGTCCGCCATCAAGGCACTCGAACTCAAAAATGAGAAGTTGAACACGATGAACCTGACGAACGCGCAGAAGAACTTTATCAAGGGTCTGAGGAACGCGTAATAATTCTCTCGTAGTATCATAGTGATATGAACAATGTCAAGCCCTATACTGGCGACCTCGGCAACCTTGACGGTAAGCTCAAGGGTGAGGTGTGCGTCAAGGTGTTGGCGGCTCTCAGGAGTGCAGAACTCGTGAAAGCGGCTGGAGGTGATCTAAAATTGAAGGTGGGAAATAAGGAGCTGACCGAGACATCAGTTGAAGGTCTGATTGGTTTCTTCAGGTACCTGCTGGCTGTGTGCATGGCGGACAAGACCCCGCTCCCTAAGGAGTTGAGTGCTACGAGTAAGTTCCAACAGGCTGCCAGGAGGGTGAGTGTATTTGCAAAGCTTTTGGCTAATTCTGGCGATGTCAATGCTGACGGGATTCTGGCAGCATTGTTTGAAAAGTTCCATGACGCAAACACCTACAATAAACTCTCAATAGCCATCAATCAGAGTGACTATAAGCCACGGGAGAAACTGAAGGTGAAGGCGGCTGCCAAGACTTTCTTCCAGAAAATGAATGAACCCAAGGTGTACGTGTTCATCAACGAGGGGATTCCAAATGGAACGCTGACACTCAACAACATGTTAGGGACTATCAGTAAGAATAACAAAAACGCTATCGAAGAATATGTTGGTGGTGCAAAGCAACAAATAGCAGCCGTTTTGGATGAAATGGACTTTTCATACACTAAGAATGCATCGGGTGGCAACAAGCCATCTGCGATTATGATGATCGGTGCGTCTGGCGCTGGTAAGACCACTGTCATCAAGAAGGTCCTGGCTGTGAAAAATAACGCAAAATCTCCTTTTACGGGTAAGACTGATACACGTGTCATCATCGCACCGAGAATCCGTGTGGAAATTAAAGATAATGGGACTGTATTGTCGTTCGATGAAGAAAAGGAAGAGCTCCCTGTGCGCAGAGGGGGGGTCGAAGACACCATGAAAGATTTCGAGGATTCTTTCGCCAGAGCGACACCCTTCAACGACAAGAGTTCTAGGGCGCACCACATCTTCAAATATGGAGATACAGAGAACCCCGGACTTCTTGGGGACCTGTGTGGCACAGAGAGTGCCAGTGATATCTCTTTACGTGGTCTTGGTGTGGACATATTTTCACCACAACTGATCAAGATATTCAACATCTCATCGAGTTACAACAAGATGAAAGATGATACCAGTGGTGATTACATCTTAACAAAGCCTGCTGCGGATCTCATGATTAGAAATATGTCTGGGAGAGATGAACAAACGAAATGGAGCGCCTTCATGGGTAGTAAGAAGCGGTATGAAGGCAAAGCAGTTTCGATTCAAAATTTGAAGGCATTCAAACATTCAATCCATTCAAAGTTGAATCCTAAGCAAATGACTGTTCAGCAATTATCTACACTCGAGAGACAAGCTGGGACTGCGAATCTCGCGCAGGTTACGACTGATTTTGCAATGTCCGTGATTGCTCGTACACTCATCGTAAAGCTAACTGGAGCCATCACCCCGAATGTTTTCAATGAACCTGCGAATACGCATTTTGGAAAATACACGGTTGATAAGTTGAACAGGGAGAAAAATACTAATATTGTAGTCTACGTTGCCAACATCATCATGCGTTGCTTGGAGTCTATGTGGATCTCGAGGTCCCTCGATGAGCTGGCTATGATTTACGACACGACCAAGAGGGGTCAGGGGGGAGTGGCAAAAACGTCCTCCACCTATCACGTCCCACCTGGGATGTTCAGAGACAAACAAACATATAAGATTTCGGCAAAAGACCTCCCAAAGATGGCTACCAATAACGCATCAACGCCGTATGCTCTTGGAGTCAAAAACACTGCTACAAACCTTCTTCACCTTGCCAAACTCGTAGAGCCAAACATAGTCAAGACTGGTGTCAATGCCACCACGTCGTCGAAGATCCACCGCCTGTTCATCCTTCTCAAGTATGAAGGTCTCAGAATGAACGCGAACCGGAACAACCCCCAGAGACAGACCCTGAAGCGACTGACATCCCTGGTCCCATCAAAGGGCAATGCGGTTCTCAAGAGGACCCAGAGTGGATCCGCCAACTCCCCCGCCATACGGGCTGCGGTGAACCAGTTGTTCAATAAGGAAAAGGTTGGATTGGGTGGGAGGGGTATAGGGATTGGTGCAATGATAGGAACCCAGTTCAAGGTGGGTAAAGATCAGACGTTTCCTGAACCTGGTTCACCAGAATTCAAACAGATGATCAATGAGATAAGGAAGCGGAATGTCTCAAAACTCACGCGGGAACAGGAACAGGTTGCACGTGTGCGTCTCTCCATGCTGGCAAAAATTGCCAACAAGACAAATGCCATCGGGAAAATTAGGAACGGTAAGAATACCAATCCCATCAATCCAGAAGAGACGAAAGAACTGAGAAACGCTATCAACACGGCTCTGCGGGGACCTCCTTTGCAACTCCAGGAAGGCGTAAACGCCACTGAGGAGGATCTGGTGAAAAAGTACGCACTGGCACAAAACCCCGGGGGAAATATTAAACTTGCTATGCTTAATTCGGCGATGGGTAAGACACCCAAGGAGGTAAATACAATGAAGAAGCAAAAAAATCGTAGTGTATAGTAATGGCTACGAGACGCCTCCGTACACTTGTGGAGGATGCCCTTAACACACCCGGGGCGGTGCGGCGGATCATCAAGGGTCCCATTACCCTGAACAAGCATTCACTGAACATCAAGTTCAACAGAACCCTGACAACCCGTGAGAAGGGGAGACTCACGAGGAAGCTCAAGAAGCACCTGGAGTCGGGGAACACCCGCATCAAGGTGCGTTTTATTGGGAAGATCAAGGTTGGCATCAATCGCAACGGTGACAGGCGGAAGGTCCTGAACCCCCTGACGGGCAAGAGGCTCATCAGGGGTGGGAAGCGGTACAAGCTCCTGACGGGCAAGAAGGGGTATAGGGAGGTCCGAGGTATCCTGATCCCTCCAGAGGTCAGTAACAACAAGAGGAATGTCAGGATGTTCATGAACCAGTTTGCACCTCGCAACAACAACAACAGCATGGAAACCGTTGTGACCCCTGTCGAGGTGTCACCGCCCGCCCCGGTCCCGGTCCCTGTTAAACAACTAGTCCCCGAGACGGTGCCAATCACGTTATACAACAGCAATGGGAAGGTGGTGAACAAAAAGGTACCAGGGGTGGTACCAGTGGTATATACCAACAATTCAGGTAAACCCGTGAAAAGGGGGACCCCAGGGGCGGTACCCAAGGTTTATACCAACGGGAGGGGTGGCTTCGTATCCCCGAGCACCCCTGGAGCCATTCCAATAAACTTGAAAGACGCACCATCACTGACAGCCATCTCGAAGGAGGTGAACAAGACACTTGTCAAGGATAATCGTGGCATTTTCAAGAAACTCACAGACGCATTCAAAGGTCCACTCCCCACAATGCCCAAGAAGCCGAACAACAACAACAGGAGGCGGACGCGTCCACAGCGGTCACTGTCCAACAACGTGGCATCCAATATGAATCAGAGGATCGTCAAACTGGCAAAACGGGTCAACAACGCTCGAAAGTCGTAGACTGCTTATGGACCTCGTACTTCATACGAGCCTGCAACACCTCTCGATCATTCTTTTTCTTCTCCTCTATTCCGGGACAGTTGTGGGTCTCCATATGCCTGCAGCGCATACAGAACTCACCAGGGCAGAATGCACACTTCAAGGGGATCCCACACTTCCTCTTGCAGTGTTGACACGGCATCTTTGACATTTATGGTGTTAAAATTTTAAGACTTCATCGGAAGTTCCACGGGGGTATGACGAGTGTCGAGTTGCATTCCACGTAGTCCATGAAGATGGTACCATCTGCTATGAGGGCAGTGTCAGTGATGAACACCACCTCCACCTCGGTATGTGAGAGGTTGTGATGCCTACTCTTGTACTCTGCCACCTTCCCAACTCTATCACCTATGGTGGGTTCCGTGTCATACCCGGTGATGTTGATGTAGGTATTCCCACGGTTGGTCAGGACCCGAGATTTTGCCTTTATGCAATACCTCCCGTACCCCCTGAGAGTGCCTGCAGGTGTCTTGGGTGGTGGTTTCGACAGGATGGGCATTAGAAATGTCGGTACTATATACTAATATGCAGAGAAGTTTATACTTCTCCCGCCTCGGAAACAAGGTCTACACCATCACCATCCCCAAGAGCGGGCGATGCTGCCTGGTGGGCATGACGAATCCAGAGGCGTCCCATCGCCTGAACGTCCACATATCGAGCACCCCCGCCTACAGGAACGCCGCGGAGGATGCATATGCCCTATTCTCCTCCCGTGAGGTCAGCGAGATCGAGGTCGCCTCCGTGGACTTCCAGGAGGAGGCTTTCTACAGGATGATGAAGCTGAACAACTTTGCCCTCTTGGTGTGCGATGACTTTGTGGCGTCGGACGAGGAGATCGCCTTTGACGGCAGCCTCGTAGATCCGGAGTACCCCCCGGACGACGAGCACCGGATGTACTTTGAGCGCCTCCTGAACCTCCCCTCCGAATAAAAAATGTCCGAGCGATCCCAAGGTTTCCTCTGTATATGTGTAAAGAGAGAGCGCACTATGTATACCCAAGTCAGCGAAAACACCTTCAGCTACCTCATGACCCTCAAGGAGATAACAGACAACGCACCCTCGGGTGATGTGACGAGTTTCCCCAAACTGATCACAATCACCATGGTTGCCAACACTGGTCGGGAAATGGATCTCGCATCGGTTCGCCAGACCTTCCCACCTGACGGACTCAAGCTTCGCTTTGACAAGTCCCCCGACGCCAACGTGTGGCATCTCAAGCACACCGAGTTCTACAACCAGGTCACCCTGTTCTACACCGACAAGTCCAGCACCAAGTCCATCAAGATCTTCTCCAACGGGTCCATCCAGGTGGCTGGGTGCACCGACCTGTTCGACTGCCATCGGGTCATCCGCCAGGTCTGTGTGGTCATCAAGCACATTCTGGGGGTCGAGGTCAACATCCAAGAGTTTCGGATCTGTATGATCAATGCCAACTTCCAGTTTAACAGGGATGTCAACCTCCGCAACTGCGCTCGTCACCTTTCTGAGCAGCCAGGCATGAACGTCAACCTCTCTCGTGATCGCTACGCCGCCGTCAAGGTCAAGTTCAAGCCAGCTGACGACATGAAGCAGATGACCGCCAGCATCTTCTCGACTGGCAAGGCGATCCTCTCGGGTGCAGAGACCCTCAAGGAGATTGCTCTGGGCTACAACCGACTGATCCACCTGATGAACCACCCAGGCATCCTCGAGGAGACCAAGAAGGTTGAGATGCTCGACAGTTTCCAGGGCTTTCCAATCACCGAGTGGGCTCGGGTGCTCAAGGAGCGTGGAACGCTCTCGTGGCAGCACACGCAGGAGAATCGTCAAATAATCTTTTCTCAATAGATACTAAAGTATGAGTCAGAGGCTCGGCGCAGCGGATGGGCGGGCATTCACAATCTCCACCAGCTCCAAACTGTTCGACAACTACCTGATGAACAGCCACAAGGTCCCCCTTGTGGACAACTACGCTTACAGAAGGCTCCTTCAGGCGAAGGGTCCGGCAATGGTGAAGAAGGTCCAGGATCTCCAGCAGGTCGGTCAGCGCCCAGGTCCCCATGATGTGAACCAGTGTATGACATCGGACCGCCCGTTACTTAAAGTGCCCGGCATCTACTAAATAAAGCCACCCTCCCATATATACACAATATGACTGAGCAGTGGGTCCCACTCCCAGCGTCCCCTGACACCTACGAGATATCAAACCTCGGGAATGTCAGGCGAAAGGATGATGAAAAACTAAAAAAGATTTCACCAGATTGCGCTGGTTATATGAGGTTTGGCGCAGATAAGAGACCTCACAGGCTTCATAGGGAACTCGCACGGGCGTTTATTCCCAATCCAGATAATTTGCTATGTGTCGATCACATTAACAGAGACAAGTCGGATAATATACTTTGCAACTTGAGGTGGGCATCAGTCAGTGATAACGGTGTCAACTGCGGGCCCAGCAAAAACAACCAACTTACAGGACACAAGTTCCTCACGATCCAGCGTAAGAGATACGTCATCCGTATAAACAATAAACGCTTGCAGTTCTGCAAGTTGTACCACATGAACGACTACACTCTGGAACAGGTGGTGGCTGAGCGCAATAGGGTGTGTGATGAGGCGGGTGTACCTTATTAGAAGCGTAGGGCTATAGAAGCATAATGTAATGAACGAAGCGCTTGACAATGCCAAACATTCGAACATGAACCAGCGTCACGGTGCAGTAGTTGTAAAAAATGGCAAGGTCCTCTCAAGAGGTCACAACCGGATTCGAGCCCGATGGCCGAGTGTCCACGCAGAGATGGACGCCCTGCTTTCACTGAGTCCCAAGGAGCGTCGGGGGTCCACAGTGTATGTTGCCCGTATAGGATCGCAGGGGGAGGTTAGGAACTCCAAGCCATGCCTCATGTGCGAAAGGTGCATGAGGAAGTGGGGTGTCCACACGGTTGTGTGGTCTTTTGGGGATGATAAAAATCGTCATGAATTTCAGCTGTGATGAGCGAACGTTGTAGTGCCACTACAAAGACTGGTAATCAGTGCAGGTGTTTTGCACTGGCTAATAGTAACCTCTGTAGCATTCACACCCCACTGGGTGACTGCTCGATCTGTATGGATCCGATACACGGTAGAGGATCCAGACGTCTCAAATGTGGGCACATATATCACACCACTTGCCTGGAACAGTGGAAGGTGCAGGGGAAGAATACCTGCCCGACGTGTCGACAGTACTTTGACTGTTCACAATTCCAGGTCACTTTATCAATCTTCAACACCTCTGCTCAGCACACCAGTACCATGAACCTCTCGTCGGACGTGGTGAATCAGATCATCACGGGAATGGGTGAGGACGCATACATTGATTTCGACTCCACCCAGACGGAGATCACCTTTGACATCGATACGGTTTCAGCGCTTACGACGCTTCTGGAGGACCTTGGATCCGGTCTTTCCAACGTTCACCCCAGTACGCTTAACACAGTATGACCCACAGAACTTGCTATAGTTCAGACCCCCACCGTAGTCCCTCGCAGCGGTTCGGGGGTTCAGGATTGCCTTGCCCTTTGCATCCACCAAGAGGGGCTTCCCACCCCACCCCCGCTTGTGGGACCACACGTTTGCCTTGAACCGGATCATCTTCCCCGGTGTCAGGACAAATTCCTTGAACCTGCTCGCAGGAACCTTGAAGAATCGAGCCAGGGATACCTTGGTGTCCCCTGCTTTGACCCTGTAGTACACCATGGAGTGCTGCTTGTACCAGTGGAAGTCCCTGCCCGGTGCAATCACCAGGGCAACCTTGTAGTACCCGCGGGGGCACTTGCGGGACAGTTGGGTGGGACGCACCTTCTTGGGGTTGTCAGACATCACCCTCCTATGAACCTTCTTGCAGTTCCGATACTCGATGGATCGGTTGCTCATCCCAGAACGATTCCCAGGCTGTGCCTTGTGGGCCCGGTACGATTCCCAGTCGTGCATAGCGTATGCGTAGCAGTTGTTACTATTTGACCCACCACCCCTGGAACCCCACGGATATACAGAGAATGGATGCTCTGACCCACTCACAGGAAGCCTCTTCTGCCTCGCCATATTATTATCTGTCAATATATTAAATAATGTTTGTCGAAACTCTCGCCAAGTCCCAGAAGCCCATCGAGACCCTCATGATGCTCCTCGTGGTTATCCTCATCAGCACGTTCCTCATCAAGTTCTTCTGGAACCGTGGTCTCGTGCCGTTCGTGTCCGTCCTCCGCCCGCTCAAGAATCTCCAGGAGGCGCTCATGCTCTCCATCGGTCTCGCGATCATCAGGGGCTGCTAATTCCAGGGCGGTGCCCTGACTTTCCTCTTTGTTAACACCTGTGATTGAGACAGGTGGTAAGAAAGATTTAGTTGTACAACGCACCCTTGCCAAAGACGGAACTCCTGTAGTTCGCATTCTTCCGGTTCAGCCGCGCCCGTGCATTTGCGTTGCTGTTGTTGTTGTGGAACATGGGTGTCGTCGGGATCGTCTTCTGCTGATTACGGCGTTTGCGCAAGCCAGCCCGGACCCTCGCCACCCTCCGGATGTCCATGTTCCTGGCGGCAGTCGCCGGACTCTTTGCCTTGAAGGCCTTCTTGTAGGCGGACATCAGTGCCTTCTCCTTCTGGAGGCGCTTAACCTCCTGACCCGCCTTCCACTTGGCAAAGTGCCCCACAGCCTTCTTGAGGTCACTCTGTGCCTTCTGCTCAGCCTTGACCCTCTTGGCGGCGGGGTAGGCAGCCATCCTCTGACGAGCATACTCCTTCTCCAAAGCCCTCATAATCTCCTTGGGTGTACTCTCGATGAATTCAGGGAACACATTGAGAAGCAATTCATAGAAGGTATGACATGGCAGAATGAAGGGATGTGGGAATATGACCACATCCGTCCACTAGCATCATTTGACCTGAGTGATCCAGAACAGGTGAGGGAGAGTTCACACTACACAAACTTTCAACCCCTCTGGGCTATTGATAATCGACGTAAGAGTTCTAAACTTGGGTGAAACCTTTATGGGACCGGCCATCGGCATGTTCCAGATAGGGGAAGCCCTCGATACCCTTGCACGCCTCCTTGTCGCAGTCCACAAAGGTGTACCCGATGCCCTTCTTGTTGAGGTAATCCAGCTGCTTCTTGGTCCATGAGCACGCCATGGTGCCGTAGACGGTCCACCCATTCTCAGTGACGGGTGGCTTGGTATCCCACATGAACAGGATGTACAGGATTGCCAGGATGATGATGATATCAAGTTGCCTCATTTGTGTTAATATAGTACCAGATATTTTTACTACTTCTTCTGACCCTCTTCATAATTCTTGATCTCCTTTTCTATCCTCGTCAACCTCTGTTGACGTGCAAACTCCAACTGCTTGGCAATGTTGGCGTTGGTGATGCCCCTCGCAGCCCTCCGCGCCCTCACCTTGTCACCAAGCCTCTTAGCCACCTTCTTGGCAGCCACCCTGCGCTTGTCCTGTGCTACCTTGAGTCCCCTGTCCCTCTTCGCCATCTTGGCAATCTCACCCATCATACTCACCCGCTTTCCCTTTGGCTGGGCACGGACAACCACCTTCTTCGGCTTGGGAGGGATGGTCTTCTTGACTGCAGCATCAAGCCTCCTGGCAGCATTCCTCAACTGGTTCATAGTGGTCCCCTGCCGCCTCTTCTTATTCTCCTCATGCCTCTTGAACATATTCGCATACATAGCCTTCTGCTCCTTCGTGAGCTTCTTGGGCTTATTCTGTTTGGGAGCAATCATCTTGGTTTTAGGGCTCGCCACCTTGTTCATGGAACGGAAGAACTTCTGCGCAGCCGCCAGTTCGTTGTTATTGTTGAAATTGAACTTCTTGGGGGTGGTCCTCTTGACCACGGGGCTCGCCACCTTGTTGTTGTTGTTGTTTCCAAGTTCGTTGTTGGACGCGAGGAGGTTACTGTTACCCTTTGCACTGCTAAAATACATAAGTAGATCAGCCTTCTTGGACTTGTTAAAGGTAGTGTTGAGTTGGGTCTTCGCCTTGTGGTATTCCCCCTTCGATGCAGCCTGAGCCCCCTTCCCCTTCTTGACCACAACCTGCTTGGCAACATTCCTCTTGAAATTGGAGGACAGGATGCTTTCCGCAAGATACTTCAAATCGGCGACGGTCAATTTAGACATCACAGATTTGTAATCATTCCTTGGGATGCCGGAGAACCAGTTCTTGTAGAACTTCCCAGGATCGGCATTCTTACCATGCTCAGGGAGCTTCGACCCCTTGGGGGCAGGGAGGCGTACCGCCTTCTTCGCTGGCTTCTTCCCCTTCTGCATCTCATCCCTGACCATCTGGTTCGTGAGTTTCTTGGTCTCATTCTCGTTAAGACCCAGTGCATTCGCCAGCACATTAGCCTTGCTACGCACAGCCTTCTCAGCCTGTGCAAGTTCCTTGGCTTCCCTTTTCTCATCAGCCTCAATCGCCTTGAGGACCTTGGGGTCGCTCAAGAAGCTGGGATCGGGCAGGCGGAGGCGCTGAGTCTTTGTCAGGCGGTTAGAACTACCCACGAGGTTGACAAACTCTACGAGCTGGGCGTTTGTCGCCTTGTTGGACTTCACGAGCTTGAACAGGTTCTGCACCCGACTTGAACCCGTGGAAGCAGAGGGCTTCGTAAGATTGATGGTGCTACCCTTCTCCGCAGGCTTGTTCAAGTTATTCAAGAGTTCATTGAATGCGCGTTTCGCCATCTCACGACGGTCCACGGGGCTGCGAGCGCCCTTCCGCCCCTTGCGAGGCGCAGAGCGCAACTTGGGCGACTTGGTCTTTATCAAAGCGTTCATAGCCTTGGCACGAGCCTTGTTTTCCTTCGACACATCACGGTACCCCATATTCTTGGCAGCCTGGATGAGGTTGTTCATCTTGACCACCTGCGCACGCTGCAGACTGGGTGCAGCCTTCTCCGGGACCTTGGGGAGGGGATGGGCGGCACGGGGCCACTCACCCTTGGACACGTACCTGGGCTTCTTGAACTCCGCAAAGTACGAGGTGCTCAGCATCTGCGAGATGCTGGGGATGTCGGAACCCAGACCGTGGCGAAGGCGTCCCCCGACCAGGTGATCGGAGTTGAACTTCTTCTGATCCGCAGCGCAGTTGTACTTGGCTGGGATGACCTTCTTGACAAACGCCTTGAACTCCCCAGCCTTCGGGTGATCCCTGAGGAAGGTGGCAAAGTCCACGAGAAACAGGTGAGCATCATACCCCTTCATCACATTGGGTCCAATACCGTGGCTGTTCTGGAGGTGTGCCAGAGGGGCAGCCTTCATCCCATCCTTGCTCCCGTGCGCAAGACCAAAGTCACCCACCATGAGGCGGAAGCCACGGTTGGGCACGGTGTAGCCCCCACGGTACCGGATGGTCCCGCGGTCGTGGTGCTCCACGTCGACCATGATGTTCGCCATGATCATATCACCGTGACGGAAGGACGGCATCTTCTTCTGCATGGCATCCAGAGTCCACAGAACCTGGAATGCCATTGCCTTGATATCATCGGCGCCCATCAGACCCCCAAACTTGCCGAAAAAGGACTCGATGTTTCCACCACTGGCATACTCGGAGTACATGATGGACTGCGGTTCGCCATTACGGGCTGTGACGTGGGAGTTGATCAGGGGGTTTGCACCACCCCGCCGACCCGCCTCAGTCTTGCACTCCGAAGCGCTCTTGTGTAGATAAAGAGCGGGGATATGTGGAGAGATGCCCTTGAACTCCTTGAGGACCTTTGCCTCACGATTAACAGATTCGTGATCACCGATCTTGATTGCCATGGGATTACCTCCGCTGCTGGGACCCCAATACCCTAGGTAGACCGTGCCATTCTTGCCCTCGCCCAGGAGACCCAGACCAGGCATGTTGGCAACATTGTTTCCATAACGGGCGCGGGGGGTGGGGAGGGACTCCTTAATAACCTGGGTCACGTGAAAGCCACTATGGGGTGGACCACCCGCCCGCTTACGCACCGCTGTCATCGTCCTTTCGGGGATGCAAAACGCACCACCCAGAGGTCCAAGAATTGATTTTGAGAGACGGTTGCGCCTCCGCTGGAACGCATTGGTCTTTGCGTTGTTGATATTCATTGTTGATATACACGGAGATTTTTTACGCCTCCTCCTCAACCTCCTCGTACTCGTACTCGACCTCCTCCTCGGGGTCATCACCGCCACCCCCGACAGCACCCACACCCTCAACACCCTTGAAGGCAAACTTCGGGAGCTTCTTCGGGGGCTCCATCAGGCACTGCTGGAGGCGGACAGTCACCCCGAACTTGTTGTCGATGAACCAGATCGAGGCAATCTCAGCAATGGTGATGACCTTCATACCCTTCTCGAGGGTAGACATATCCACATGCTCCTGGCGCATATTGTAAGCCTCGGGGACGAATTTGTCCGTCCTCTGATCCACCATCACCTTCATCTTGATGGTCGAGGGGTAGTCGTCCTTGCCAGGACGGATGAGGGGTTTGTAGAGCGCCTCCTTGAGGACTGCAGCCTTGAATGACTTACCAAGCCACTCCTTGCTGTTTGCCTCCACAGTCTTGACCACGAGTTCATCGAGTTCCTCGAGCTTCTGCTGACACATCATCAGCTCCTCGATATCCTTGTCAAACGAGAGATCGAGGGAGTAGGAAGTCCGACCGGTCGCAGCGTCTGTGAAGCTGCTCAAGCCGAAGGGGGCGCGCATCCATGGGAACTGGATGTTCAGCTTGCCCTTGTTGGACCCGCTCAGGTACACAGTCTTGTTGCCACGTGCTTTGTTGATACGAAGGGCAGAGAAGGAGACAGAGGAGGCATCGAAGTCAGAGAGAGAAGTGATCTGGAGCGCCATTGTTTGTATTTGTTCTGACTATATCTGGTCGCCAACCTTTAAATATATTTTCTGGCGGGTTAGTATAACTATCTACCATGGGTGGCTGTGGATGCAGTGGCAACCAGAAGGCAAGCATGATCTTTAAGGATTGTGGGTGTGGGTGCAAGGGTAAGAAGCAGGAACACAAGTTCATCATCTCCATCATGTCTGCTATGATCTTCTTCGTGGTGGCAAACCCCGAAACGTTCAGGGCGATGCGGGGCATCGTGGGGGGCTGGGTGTCCAGCCCGACGGGTTGCCCGACCATCAAAGGTCTCGCACTCCACACGGTGGTCTTTATGCTGGTGGTGTGGGGGCTGATGAACATCCGCAAGGAGGGTCAGGAGAACCCCCCTCCCGAGGAGCAGATGGGTGCCGAGATGCCCCCTCCTCCCCCCGCCGCCGGTGACGCCATGCCCCCGCCGCGAGCGGATGCCGCAGGTGGTGATATGCCCCCGACGGCACAGCCACCCGCTGTTGATTCCGCTGAGGATATGAACGCCCTACTTGCAGAGATGAACAACGGTACACCGCCCCCAGCGGGTGATACGACGGAGATCAACATCAATGCGCAGACCGACATGATGGTGCAGGCTCCGCCCGCTCAGGGGATGAACAACACTGCCGACCTAGGCACTGATGAGGACTACGAGGAGAACACCCTGGCTCCGTACAGCCCCCTCGAAAACGGCGACCCGTCCATGGGTGAGATGGCTTCCACGGCGACCTCTGGGATGAGCCAGAAGCTTGGCGGTCCCGTTGCCACGACCCAGCCACAGGACACCCTGAGGATGGGCAACTACATGCAGTGCAAGTGTGGCGACGGCAGTCACGTGATGCTTATGAAATAAATGATGATATAATGTAATATGCGATTTGAGGCTACTACGGCTCGTGAATACTTTTTCGTCGTTCCGCTAATCTTGGCAATGGTTGTGATCATATATCACAGTGTTGTGATTGCAAAGATTATGAAGCACGGCACTCATATAACAGATAGGACACTCTGGCTCCCCATGAGGGATCGGGAGATACCCAAGGACATGGCGGGGACCGACATCTCAGGTCCTAGCAAGTCCTGTCGGATCGAACCGACGCCCAGGGTCAGGGATATTCGTGGAGAGACTATAACCAACGCATTGGAGGTCCCATGTGGCGACTGCTCCAATTACATCTACAAGATTGGCAAGAAGTGCATTCCCATGACTTTCCAGGTGCACCTACAGGAAGGCGACACGACCCAACTCCCGACAGGGTTTTGTGTCCCATCGGCATCCCCAGGAGACCCGGAGTACGAAGAGATGGTGGGTGAATGCCCGTTCAGGGTGAGAGACTTGCCATTCAAATAATTTCTCATGTTATTGTAATACTTAAAATGGGAAACAAGAATTCATCAGTCAAGGTATGCAAGGGTAAAGACGCTGATGATGTGTGCACGCTGGAAGGCGACGACGCCATTGCTAACGCATCTGCATACGCCTGTAAAAAGGATATTGATAACAATGATAAACTGACATGCGTGTTAAACACATGTGAGACTGATTACGCACCCAATGATACCAGTAATGCATGTGTACTCAGTTGTCAAAACTGGCAGACCGAGGATGACGGTAAGTGTGTAGATATCCCACCAGAATACCCAGCGGGTGCAAAGCCCTGGAACATTGCGAGCATCAGCACCGTCAAGCCAGGTTTCAAGGCTGTGGCTGGTTACATCGACCACGGTACCGCCGCCGCACCAGGCTATAAAGTTGTTGCAGGTAGCACGATCGAGGAATGCTTTAACAACGCATCCGCCACCGCAAAGGTCGTGGGGATCCGGACGCAAGAACACGGAGACCCGGATTTAAAGAGTACATGCTGGGAGTACGGCGATGGATACAAGGACTACGTTACCAAAGGTGACCCCTCGACGTTCTTGTCACAGGAAGCGAACATCATGGTTTGCAAGAATCCCGCCAAGGATATAATGAATCATGAATGTTACCGCCCCCAGCGTTCCATGGGTAGCGCGGTTCCCGAAGGGTTTTCGTTCAACAGTCGATTCTAGAAGTCCTCCTCGAAGGTGATGTCACCCGCTGTCCCTTCGGCACGGGAGTAGTCACCCACACGCTTCTCGAAGAAGTTGGACTTCCCAGAGAGGGAGATATTCTCCATGAAGTCAAAGGGGTTCTGGGACCCCCAGATGGGTGCGCACTTCAACTGCTTCAACAGACGATCTGCCACAAACTCAATATACTGGCTCATCTTCACAGAGTCCATGCCAATCAACTTGACCGGCAGGGCCTCAATGACAAACGCCTTTTCAATCTTCACAGCCTCCCTGACGATCTCGTGAATCATTTCCTCAGAAGCGGGGACTCGGAGGTGGTGGTAGAGCGCCACCGCAAACTCCTGGTGCAACCCCTCGTCGCGGGATATCAACTCATTGCTGAAGGACAACCCTGGCATCAACCCACGCTTCTTGAGCCAGAAGATGGCGCAGAAACTACCACTGAAGAAGATGCCCTCAACGCACGCAAAAGCCACCAGGCGGGCGGCGAAGGAGTTGTGGTTGTCGAACCACTGGAGTGCCCAGTCAGCCTTGGACCCCACGCAGGGGATGGTCTCCACAGCCCTGAACAGCCTATCCTTCTCCGCGGGGTCCTGTATGTACTTGTCGATCAACTTGGAGTATGTCTCCCCGTGGACCATCTCGTTGTGCTCCTGGTAGGCATAGAACGAGCGAGCCTCGGGGATCTGCACCTCCCTGGCAAAGTTGACGGAGATGTTCTCAAACACGATGCCATCCGAGGCTGCAAAAAATGCCAGGATGTGCGAGATGAAGTGTCGCTCCCCATCCTTGAGTGCCAACCAATCATCCATGTCCCCAGACAGGTCAATCTCCTCCGCTGTCCAGTTGGACATCTGAGCCTTCTTGTAGAGGTCCCAGAGGCTGTGGTACTTCAGGGGGAAGATTGTGAACCTGTTGGGGTTATCGAGCAGGATGGGCTCCAACTTTTCCGAATACTCCCTAAACTCTGTGTAGCCACCCACATGCTCGCCATTGACCTCTATCTGTGGATACGTTGACGCATCTGGAAAGCGATCAAGAAGGTCGTCGGGTGACACCTTCTTGGCTGTATAAGATACGCCCAATTCCCGGCACAGGTCAATAGCCTTGTCGCAGTAGGTGCAGTTGTTCTTGGAGTAGATGACGACGCTCATGGATACCATCTGCCGAGATTTTATTACTTAAGGTTGTACCTCCCTAAATAACAAACCATACAATGGACTACAAAGACATCAAGCCTGCTGAGGTGGTGAAAGTCCTCCTAGAGGATGATGATGTGGAAGAGGACACATGGGCAAAGGTGATCTCCAACGAGGGTGAGTACCTGTACGTCACCTACCTGACCCCCACAAGTCGGGTCTACAAGGATGCATGCGTCTACGAGTTCGACTCGCAGGTGAGCCGTGTAGAGTTCCAGAGCCTGATGGAACACTACTCGGGTGTCAAGACCGTGACGGACATCGGGTGGCGGCGGGTGGGCGACGGGAATGCATGGGTCATGGAGGAGGAGGTGGACGATTCGGTGACCACCTCGGAAGTTGAGGATCTCTCGGACTCCGAGGAGGAGGACATGGACTTCGTGGTCCCCGACGATCCCGCGGAGTTCGAGCCGCCCCCGGACTCCAAGGAGGTGGACGAGCAGTGGGAGCAGTGGAAGCCCACCTCGGAGGGTGGTCGCCACTTCAAGAATGTGGTGGACCATATCGAGATGAAGGTCAAGGCTGCCTACGACGACCACAAATTCTAGTTTAGCATCAGATATTTCACAAAGAGTGCACCCGATAGGACGGCAGTGTCCCTGGCTATGAGGTTCGATTTGTCCTTGTAGTCGGTGGAGTAGTTGAAGATTGCCGCCCACGTGCAGCGCTTGAACACGATGTTCACCACAGTCGCCATGAGTGTCAAGAATACTGTTAGCAGGACGACGTCCTTGTTATCCGAGTCGGTCAATGCATAAACGAGTATCGCTGCATAGAGAGTGTGTGCGATGTTCCCAAGGATGTCGTTCTGCAGCACGGTCGAGAGGGCTGTCAGGGCAGTTACGAATATCATGGTGGTGATCATCCTATCCTGCTTCCAATTTGGCGTCTTAGTCGTAATCCAATAGAGGTACGCCATGGTCACCAAAACGAATGTCACGAACGCTGCCTTCTCGGTGGTAGAGACCACCTTCATTTATATTAATATACTTGGATAATATTCCTGTGGGGCAGCAACACGGGTATGTCGTATCTTCGGGATCTGCCGTGGCTGCGTCCCAGCACATGGCACCGATACAGCATGTGTAGGGTGCGAGGCATAGCAACCACCACATACTATAAAGGTACAAAAAATGTACAAGCGATGCCAAGCACTTGCGTTGCATATGGTATATAAAACTGTGAGCACATAGTACCCTAATGGAAGAATACACTGACATCTGGGCCGACTTCGAGGCGTACCAGAAATCAACACGACCACCAAGCCCCACAACAACCCTGACAGATATATACACCTGCCCCTGCGGCGGTCGGAAGTGCTTTCAACCAGGTGACCTTCCCGTTTGCACAAGCTGTGGACTCACAGACAGCTTGTACATTGACGAGACACCAGAATGGACAAACGGAGTGAGCGAGGATGGCACCTCGAAAGATATGTCCCGTGCGGGAGACCTCAACGTTGACCACGACCTCTACTCCGACTCGTGGGGGCGGGGGACGGTCATCAAGGCTCGGTGGACGGACAAGCCCCAGATGCGCCGGATGGCTCGCATCAACTTCTACCAGGCGATGAACTCCAAGGATCGCCGCCTCCACAAGGCGTACACCCACATTGACCAGAACTACCTCGAACTCCCAGGCACCGTTATGAAGCGCGCCAAGCAGTTGTACCGCCAGTTTGTCGAGGGTCCCCACCTGACCCGCGGGCGCAACCGCCAGGCGATCATGGCAAACTGCGTCTACGCCTCCTGTCGGGAAGCCAAGATCCCCCGCACTCTGGACGAGGTGGCAAATGCCTATCAGGTTGATCGTCGGTACATGACTAGGATGGATGACATGTTCCGTGAGGTGACCCAGCCAAAGGTTGATGTTGCTCCCGAGGGCGAGGTGGCATCTGTGGCCCACCGCCTCCTGGGTCCGTTCGAGATTACGGGGAGGGTGCGGATGTCCGTCATCAAGGCGTGCAACAAACTCGAGGACTGCTCCAAACTCATGGGTCGCCACCCCAAGACGGTAGCATCCACGGTGATAGTGGTGATCCTGGATCTCTCACGAACCGAGGTGTCCACAAAGACAGGTGTGAGTGCCTCGAGCATTTCCAAACTAGAGAAGATAGTTAGAGATTATCTGGCTACACATACTTAAATGACGAAAGTCTTTCTCTCCACACCCTGCTATGGTGGTCTGTGCCTTGAACCATATATGTCATCAGTGCTTCGTCTACAGATCCTCGCCATCAAGGAGGGTATCAATCTCATGATTGACACGACAGAAAACGAGAGTTTAGTTCACCGTGCCCGCAATGTCTCGGTTGGTCGCTTCATGCAAAAGACCGACGCAGACATGTTCATCTTCATCGACGCCGACGTCCACTTCGAACCCGAATCCGTCATCCGTCTCATCAGGTCTGGACACGACATCTCGGTTGCCTGCTACCCCAAGAAGGTTGTGATGTGGGAACAGGCTGCAGAGTGCATCAAGCAGGGGGATACCCGTGATCCCGCCAAGATGGCTTCCAGCCTCGTCGTGAATTTTGGAGCCACCAACCGCCCCGTCCAGAACGGGTTCATCGAGATCCTGGATGGTCCCACGGGCTTCATGTGCATCAAGCGCCAGGTGTTCGAGAAGCTCCAGGATGAGTTCCCGGACCTCTGGTGTGTGAACGACCACCAGATCCGAGACTTTGACCGCTACCACGCCGTGTTCGATTGTTCCATTGATGCGCAAACCAAGCGGTACCTCTCTGAAGATTACGCCTTCTGTCGCAGGTGGCAGCAGGTGGGTGGGAAGGTGTGGGCGGACGTCCAGACCACCCTGGGGCATGTGGGAAACCTGCCGTTTGGAGGGAACCTGTGGGAGAGGCTTAAGGACGAGGCACGGACGGAAGTAAATGCTTAGAGAGTAATCGTTATATGTAATAAGATAAATGCTTGTCAACACAATCCTCGTGCAGCGCTCCCGCTCGTGCCATGTCAAAACCCTCCACCTGATGCTTAGGATTAACTTGTATTGTATGCAACACGGTATCCAGCAGGAGATCACCTACGTGAACGACGACGTCAACGAGAAGGCGGAGATTATTGCCAAGAAACTGAAGGGTTCCGCAGATAAGATCATCTTCTTTGACTTTGGGGTGACCATTTCCCACGACGATATCCCCCAGCTGATGAACTGCGCAGTGGCATGTGCAGTTGTGGCAGGTCCCGTGGCGGGGGTGGATTGGGGTATGTTCCGAGACAAGGTCATGAAGGGTGATGCTGTCAGCGAACCCCTGTCCCAGCAGGGCATCCACTTCGATACGGAGGTTTCCCAACAGGTGCGGGGGCAGGACGAGGGTGTATACCAGGTGACCCGCACAGACCCCAAGGTGTGGGTCATGAATCGCAAGGCTTGCGCAGATGCACTGAAACAGAAGAAGGGTCAGGGCATCTGGGTTCCGTCTAGGACGTCAGAGATCTTTGAACGCTTGATCAAGAGGGATGTGAAGGTGTGGGCACTCACGAAGATGTCCGTTGTGGTCACTTACCCCCACGAGTGCGTGAGCAACATCCTAGAGGCGGCTGGTGTCAAGGCTACCTAGCGAGTGACATTTAAGGTTTAGGGGATATACTACTATATACAATGGAGAGTACCATGGAGGGCTGCACCTTTTTGGGATCGTCGGGGGCGTGGAAGCTCCGCCCCGAGACCCCACTTTACAAGATTGCTCACACTGTCCTGCTGAGATCCTTCGGGGTGGAGAAACACGCCCCGATATTCCCTGGACCCCAGCCTGTTTCAATTGAGCGGCGGCACATTCCCCTGTTGTGGAAAGAGCCGTATATGGTGTGTGAAAAGACCGATGGTGTCCGACACGCCCTGATGTGCCTGAAGTTCCAGGATAAGAAGTACTGCCTGGTTGTCAACCGGAACCTCGAGTTCGTGGTGATTGGGATGAGGGTTCCAGCCACCGATGTGGTTTTGGATGGTGAGATGGTTCAGTGCCACGACGGGAAGTGGAGGTTCATGGTCTACGATGCAGCATCACCCACTCTGGTAGCCCAGAAGGCGGGACTTACCCAACGCCTCGAGGCAGCCAGGGGGGTGGTGAAGAAGGTGATGAAGGTCAAGGGTGACCCCTTCCAGGTTGGCATCAAGACGTTCTGGCCGATCGAGAAGTTCCAAGAGTTTCAACTGATGTCATTCATCTATGAGACGGATGGGTTGGTGCTGACCCCTGAGAAGGACCCCCTCCGTGTGGGAACTCACGAGACCATGTTCAAGTGGAAGCCCCTGAGGCAGAACACCATCGACTTCCAGGTGAAGCGGAGACCCCACAGCAACAAGTGGGGACTATATATCCAAGAGAAGGGCATGCTTTACTTAGAGTGCGAGTGGGAGGAGCGGGATCAGGTGCCCCCAGAGTTCCTGATTGAGGACGGCATCATGGAGTGTATGTATGTGCCGGACCACAAGAAGTGGTGGCCCATCAAGCAGAGGACTGACAAGAATTACCCCAATGCCCGGCGAACCTTCTGGAGGACCATGATCAATCTCAGGGAGGATATACAGCCACAGGAGTTTCAGCAGCGGTAATAGATAGCCAGGTAGTGGCATTCGCCATTGTAAGGAAATTCAACTTCTCTAACACTCTCGTCATCTTTTAGATACCACTTCCCCTTGTGCTTCCCGAAACTCCCGTAGTGCCCGCCGTTCTGCACACCCACGTGAACCGCCGTGGTGATCAGGGAGTATTGGGACCCGTTTATCTCCAGGCGGGGTACGACATCCATCCTGTTCCGCACACCCATGGAAAACACCACCATCTTGGGGGTCCCCTTAATTGCCGTTCGGGTTGCCGCCACGCTCCACTTCTTCCCCGCATCATCCTCGTACCCCTCCACGGATTCCCACTCCTGGGTCCTCCCCATGACATCCTGGATGTTTTCACCCGGTTTGGGGTATATGAAGTGACACATCATATCCTCCGTGGTGGACTTCCTGCCACTTGGACAGACCACATCCGTCTCCACCTGACTGTAAAACATCTCCTTCGTCAGGGGGATCTCATTCTCCACGTCGTCTAGCAGGGACAGGAACGCCTCCTGGACGTCGTGCTGCCTCCCCTGCACAAACTGGGGGTGGCGGTGTATGAAGTGCCCCAGGAGGGCACCGGGGTCAACAGGGTTTGGGTCATCCTTGTTGCGGATCCACAACTCCTTGGCGAGCTTCTGGAGTTCCGAGACCAATGGGTCACTCCCTCGGTACCTGCTGAGTATCAGGTGGTTGGCAAAGCATGGCACCTGGAGGAGGCACTGGACGGCAGAGTTGAAGTAGCAGGTGTTCCCGTGGTTTACCAAGCCCTTCATAGGTTATTAAAGCTTACTGCCTATAAGTAAGAAAAGGGGGAACTATGGAGACCGCACATGACATCTTCCACACTATCGAGCCCGTGTTCAACAAGCACAAGACCACTCCCCACGTGGAGTGCGAGCTTCGTCTCGGGCGCTTTGTGGGCAAGCGATTCGATGCCAACGTGGGTGAGACCATCTGGCGGCAGGTGGTTGCAGCCCTGGAGAAGTACCAGGGGTGGGAGTCATCCACCACATCTGCCTCCGAGGTTTACTACAAGGGGGACCTTCGGATGACGGTGGATGGAGAGACGGACGAGCAGGAACTCTATCGCAAGAGGCGGGTATCCAACACCGAGTTGAAACTCAATAACCGCCCCTTGGATGCCCGATTCTCCGTGAGTACCGAGGAGCCGGTGAACCCCGAGACGCTGGGGGAGGATGATGAGTGGGACCAGTGTCGGTGCCGCAAGAGGAAGTCGTTCGTCCGCAAGAATCTCCGCATAGACTGCACGGTGGTGACGGGTGGTGATGTGGACCCGGATGCCGAGGACGACACGGAGTATCAGGTGGAGATGGAGATAATCGATCCCACGAAGGTTGGAGACAGGGACACCGCCTTCAACATCTTCTACAAGCTTCAGGATATTTTGACAACTATTAAGTAAGGATGGTTTGGAAAATAATCACTGATGCCCTGAAATGGGATGCAATATTCATGCTGGTTTTCGTGGTGACCATATTCCTCTACCTGTTCAAGCCAAACGGTGAAAAGGCGCAACCCAGGAAAATAGAGGTTGGAAACTACGTCTGCCAACACTTCGATATATCAGGTGGCATGTCCCTCGAGATCCTCAAGAAGATGCGGGATGACGGATTGTGCCAAGAGCGCCTCGAAGAATTCGCAACTCTCGAGGATGAGTTTCTTTATCTGGAACGCCAGACTGTTTGTACGGGTAAATCGTACAAGATCCCGATGACAGAACTAGACCGTCAGATTCGGGATAGGTTCTCGTCTTATGACTTCAAGTACCACAATCTGCACATCAAACAGGCGTCAGAGCCCACTAAGCAGGTGAACCCCTGGCTAACATGCCCAGGAGGGATTCCAGAGAAAACAGAATCGTCTTAGTCGTGCAGGGATCCATCCGCTCCTTGTGTCTCCAGATGTGCATGATGAGACTGTTGTCGTCCCCTGGCACCTTGATGAAGAAGTCGTTCCGGTACACCAACGGCTCCTTGCCAGTATTATCCCTCGACTGCCTGATGTAATCAGCGATCACATACACCACGCAGTCCAGGAGTTCCTCCTCAGCCATTTCACACCAAGAGTTCCTCTGGGTCCCCCATTCACGGGTGTTATCATCAACCCTGACACCATGCCCGTAGCGCTTCCGCCCCAGGTCAAGACGTCCCTGGATCTTCTGATCCATTATTTACTTATTTATTGGTTTTCTTGTTTAACCTGTTGGAAAATCCAATCACTTCCTTGAATGTGGGGAGGACATTCCTCTTCCCACGCTTTGTGGTTGCATAATTCCTGACGGCATTCGGTCTTGTCTTGAGCCACTCGCTCTTGACCTTTGCAACCAACTTCGCCTGGATGTCCTTTTTCAGATCCGTCACCACCTTCTTCGTTCCACCAGACCTCGAGGGCTCGAAAGATAACGGTGTAACCACGCCCTGCCTGAAGGACGTGTCGAGGGCGGCGTACAATTGCTTCTTGATGGTATTGGTATTGTAAATATCCGAGGCAATCATAAACCCATCGTGCCCGAAAATGGAACCCATTAGCGGTTTACCCTTGAACATCATGCCCATGTCCCTCAGATACTCGTCGTAATCGCTGCGCAGAGCCTTGCGAGACGCAACGAACTTGCGAGCCTTGGTGATGACCCTCTTGGCTCTCGCCTTTGCAATGGCGTTCCTCTGGGCTTCCGAACGACTCTTTGCCGCTGCAACCAGGTTGCGAGACCTCTTCTCCCTCCTGCGCCTGACCTCACCCGTCAGATTCGTCACCAACTGATCCTTCGTCAGTGTAGAGATGCCCGTCACACCAAAGGACGTTGCCACACTCTTGAGTTCCGGGAGGGTGAAGGTGCTCGCAACCCTCTTACCCACCACCAACTTTCCATTCTCCATATAGAGAGGGACGCGCTCCGCAACCATCTTTGGACCACTCTTTGTGCCCTTCTCAACCCTCTTGCTAGCCCTGTTGCGGTTGATGACTGCACTCAGGGACTGGTTGGAGGTACGGTTCGTCATGTTGTAGGGACCACCCAGAACCGACATGCGGATACCGTGGACAATCTCAGCCTTGCTGGCAGTTGCGGGGATATCCATCTTCCTCAATCTCCTCAAGTGGTTGTGGAGGAGCGTCTTGGGCATCCTGAGAGCTTGGGCACCGTTGATGTACAACTCGTCTGCCGGCGGTGGGTTGACGGACAGGTTCTTTATCTTAGCTGGGTGCTTCTTGATGAATTTTTCAGCTCCACCCGCACCCAGCAGGAACTCCACACCCTCCCTGTACAGGTCTTTGTACTTCCGGTTCTTGCTGCTGTTGTTGTTGTTTTCGCGAACCGACAGGTGTTTTGCGCCTATCCTACCCTCTGGAGTTCCGGCAGTCATCTTGAAAAACTTGCTCCTGACCTCACCACCCGCCTTACCCAGGACGATCCTGAAGTCCTGCAGGAAATCAAAGAGACCCTTGGTGTATGTCGGGTTGTCATATATGTGAAGGAAGCGAGAAGTCTTGTTATTGTTGATGCCGAGACGAGTCTTCATGTTCTGAGGGATTGGAACGTTCAACTTCTTGTAAACCTTCGCAACCACCTTGGCACTCGACGTGCGCTTGTATCCACACGGAAACCCCTGGGGATTCATACGCACGTGGGGGTACAGATCTTCCCTGTAATCCTTGTGCCCCGGGCGGCGAATTGGGGGGCAGGTGCTCCCGGACCTCGTGACCCGCTGAGACATCCCTTCAGTGTTGATCCTCCTGGCAAGGCTTGTGCGCTTAGCAGGGGACACGTTCAGTTTGTTCAGGTTGACTCTCCCATTCAGGTTGTTGTAAGACACAAAGTACCGTGCAAAATCAATGGCACCGTCAATAACATCCGCAGATTTCCCGACTTCCATGTCTATGACGAGTTGACACTTGCCACTAGAACCCGATACAGACAGGGAACTCTTCCCAAGCCCGGCAATCTTCAGGGGAACCGTGAGAACACCCTTGCGCCCAGGACGCACCTTCTTCTTCCCCCTGGGGGAAAAGATCCTCTTCAGAATTCCACTCTGCTTCAATGTCACAATATTGGGAATCCTGATGTTGGTGTCAAACACACTCGTCGTGGTGGAAATCTTAAGACCACCCTTTGAGACACCATAAGAATTCTTCATGAACTCCTGGAGATCTTCAAGCTCCTTATCAACAGCCCTGTCAACACCCCCAGACTGCCAGGTTCCGTCAGAATGTGCGATAGCGGACACCAAACCGGCGCTGCACCTCAGGGTCCCGTTCCGGTAAATGGTGAAACTCGCACCCTGAACCGCCTCACCCCTGCTAACGCGGATATTGAAGTCTACAGAGTGGATGGCATTCTTTGAATATTCTTCATACATCACCTTTGCACGAGCGTACTTCTTCTTCTCGTCCGCAAACCACTTGTCCCTCCCCGCACTCCACTCTAAAAACTTCGCCCTGTTCGCCTGAGAAGCCTTCTTGAACCCAAACTTACCCCGACCAGCAAGAGGGTTTGGCACAGCCGTTGCGTAGTCCTTCTTATACACAGGCTTCGGGCGAGCCACAAACTTCCCTTTAACAACAGCGTTCTCGAGACGTATGATGTTCCCCACCGAGCGAGACCCCCTGGTTCCACGGGAACGGGTAATCTCAAGGATGGGCTTCATCTTCACATCCCTGCACTTGATCTCGAGAACCTCATACTTCTTACCACCAACCACGGCACTCGGAAGCCTGTCGTTACGCTCCATAGCCATCTCTAACAGCTTGACTGCACCGTTCCCTGGTCCAGATGCATTGAACATCGTGGGCCTCACCTTGCTCTTGGAGATGGGAGGACCTTGTTCGTACTCCTGGGTGTAATTAAAGACGTTATTTTCGTTGTTATTGCTCCCCGAGCCGTCATTGAAAACCCCATAGTTTCTATCTTGTCTGTCGTTGTTATTCATACAATATTACACTCTGCAGAGATATTATTACTAATAGTCCTCCCCAAACTGGATGGTCTCCTCCACCACATCCACCCCAAAGATCACTGGCTGGTTTGCGTACCCACGCCCCTTGTAGGTGATAGCCTCCGATCGCACCTCAATATCCCGAGCGCTGAACGGACCAGCGTAGAAGTCTGGATTGAACTTCACCTTCCCGAGGTTGTTCTCGTGGCAGTGGATGTTGAAGTTCTGGACAAACACCTTCTGGGGCACACAGAGATCCGCACCGTACCGCACCTTCTCGGAAGCCAGGAAGTTGTGGAGGGTGTTGGTAACCATCGCCACCTGCGTCTGCACCTGTTTGAAGTAGTTGGGAACAACGTTCCAGATATCCTGACCGCTGTACTTCTGCGCATACTCCAGGTATGCCCTGACGCACTTGTAGAGGATCACGGGCAACTCGGCATCCAACTTCTCGTCCAACTTGCAGTCCGCATCCTTCACCTGCTTCGCAAAGTTCCACGGGATCAGGCGGCGTAGGACAGACCCAGAGTTGTCCCGCCAGTTCGGGACCTCGTTGCCTCCCAGGATCCCGGGCGTCTTCCACTCGATCGTCTTGGCGTTGTGATTCTTGATTGCCACCGAGATGTCCTCACCCGACACGATGGACTGAAACTCCGCCTGCTCGAGGCACAGGTCACCCTTCACCTCTGGGGCGATGAACATGAAGCCGTCGTAGATGCTTGACAGACCGAACTTCTTCTCAATGTTGTTCGAGAGGGCACGGACGTCGTCATTCTCGTAGAACTTCTTGAACACCTTGGTGATCAGGGTGGACTTACCAGAGCGGGCAATACCCTTCAGGAAGGGGATCACCTGCCACCCATCCATATCACCCACGTCAAAGCACAGGCGACCGCCCATCACGTACATCCACTTGCACACATCCTCCGAAAATTTCTGGTAACTCAACACCCCCTGCATGTTCGGAGTTGGGATATCATACCAGTTGTCGTAGTTGACAATCTCGGGATTGAACATCTGGTCAAAGTACTTGCAGGACACCACAGTCGGGTCGAGACACCTGTACTTCTCGGACTCGTAGGGGTAGAACTCGGCAATGTACTTGCCATCCTTCGGGCTCCACTCCTTGCCCACCATCAACCCATTGCGGAAGGACCACGCGTGGCGATTCTTCTTGATCTCGGGGAACTGAACATCCACACACGAGTTCAGGTAGTTGATAGACTGTATGATGTTGGTGGGCTTGCTGGTGGCATTCTTCCACATGTGGAAGCGGGTCTCCTTCTTGGTGGCAGTGTTCACAAACTCGGCAATCGGCATGAAGGTCTTCCACGCCCTGGTCTGGTGACCATCGGGGTGGGGGATCTGCTTGCAGCACTGACCCTTGTAGCGGCGGATGTTGTTGTTGTACGTCTCGTTGAGCAGGGCAAGAATGAGCAACTGATAGTCTGTCAGGTCATCAAACTCCATCGTAGAGCATCGGAAAATCTTAGTCTCAATGTCATCGGCGGGGGCAACGTAGGCAGGGTGATTGATCCTCTCATGCTGGCGGGCATAGCGGAACACCGTCTCATAGGCATCATCTGCCATATCGATGAGCCTGTTGATCCTCGAACTGATGGTGCACTCGTTACCATTGACGTCATCGTCCAACTCATCTATCATCCCTAGGGAAACAGCACGATGAAACAGTTCAGCAAACATCTCCTTGTGGCGAGCAAATTGAACCTGGACCCGTTCCATATAAATTATGTCTGGGATACCAGACTCCCCCAATTCCTCGGGGGTGAAGTAGAGTGAAAACCCAATCCGGAAAGGTGCATGAGAGTCACCCCTCTGGTCAAGCTGCCACTTCTGTTCCAATTGGGCCAAAAATGGAGATACCTTCTCTTTGGCCAAATCGTGTACCTGGCTTCTAAAAAGCTCGAACTTTGATTGCATTTCATCCCCATCCGGGGATATCAGGTGGAGTTGTTGTTGGGAGCCCGCCATCAGTGTACTAACTAATAGCAACTATTTTTTAAGCCTCCGTCTGCTCCTCGGATCCATCATCCTCCGTCAGATCCACAGGACCCTCCTCCTCTGAGGAAGCAACCTGCTGCGGACGGCGGGTGCGGCGGGGCTTGGGGGCTGGTGCCTCCTGAGCGGGTGCACTGGAAGCCAGCATCTTCACCAGGAGACGGTTGGTCGTCTCCAGCTGCTTTGCCACCTTGAGCATGGCAGAGCAGACGTTGTCCTCCTCGTGAGACAGGAGATCAACCATGAGGTCACCGATGTCATCGCCATCGTCCTCCTCCTCCTCGCCATCGGAGTACTCCTCCTCGTCGTACTCCTCATCAGTGAACTCATCATCGTCCTCCTCGACTGGTGGAGGCGGTGGGCGCGCAACACGACGACCCTGCTGTGGGACAGACTTCATTTACCATGTGCTGAGGAAATCCCAAGACGAATTTTTCGCGCTTAAAATAATGGGGGTATATAGGGATATAGCTGGAATATGGCTAACGCGGCAGCTGAAGCGATGGACCAGAGTGCTCAGGAGGCAATGTCTATCCTTGACGAGGTCAAGGAGAAGCTGACTGACGACGAGTACAAGCGTATGGCAGAAGCCCTGGCTGCCGTCAATCCCAACAAGGACTTTGTGGTCGAGTATCCCGCGGATCTCCAAGGGGTCGTGACGGTCGCCACGGTCCCGGGCTCGACCCACATCAACAACCTCAAGCGCCGTCTCATCAACCTGACTGAAAAGTACCAGCGGGAGACCAGGAAGTACCTGGTCCACATCGCCGACCTTTCGGCGGAATATCTGAAACTCAAGAAGGAGTGGGACGAGGAGGATGAAGATGAAGATGATGATGAATGACTAGCCGACCTGACACGAGTGGGTCATACAATGGAGTCAACCTCACAACAGATCAAGCGAGTAACTGGTCTCGGATCTCCTCCACCTGCTCCAGAGTATTGTCTCTGGAACTTGAAATCTTTACGCTTGATGACAAGTTGCCAGTATTCATACCTCCCACTCTTAAGTGTTGCTTCTGTAATGTGCTTGGAAGTTTCAGACTTTCTTGAACTGTTGTCCTTGTTCATGATGGAAGTTGCCCACCTCAGGTTTGTCAGGTGGTTGTTCGTCCTCTCACGGTCTATGTGGTCCACCTCCTCGTGACCCTCTACAGGATCCAAGAAAGCCAGAGCCACCAGGCGGTGGACCATGGGACACTTACGGATTTTATCAGGACGAGACGAAAGTGTGACGTCACAATATCCATTCTTATGAACCCTCTGTGAAACCTCTCGGTCAGATATGATAGCCCATACCCGACCGAGATTACTCACTAGGTAGCGATTACCCAGGACCTCCGCTCCCTCCAGAAAATCCACGGGTCTCCAAACTTCAGTCGGCATTTGGAATATATGTTTGGATATTTTTAAGTGCGTGATCTCCCAGCCAAAATTATTTTCTTGGGGTATAGTACATACTTATATCATGGCTGGAGGCCTCATGCAGTTGGTGGCTTACGGAGCTCAGGATGTGTTTTTGACGGGCACCCCGAAGGTGACCTTTTTCCAGGCGGTGTACAAGCGCCACACGAACTTCGCGATGGAGACGATCGAGCAGACGATCAACGGCAACGCCGGCAACGACGGTCGCCTCTCGGTGACCATCGCCCGCAACGGTGACCTGGTCGGCGACATGTTCGTCGAGCTCCAGGCGAAGGCTGGTCTCGCCCCGGTGACCCGTGGCGGTGACGCGACTGCCGACTTCGACTCCGTGTGGCTTGCGGAGCGCGCGGTGAAGTCCGTGGAGATGTCCATCGGCGGTCAGCGCATCGACAAGCACTACCAGATCTGGTGGCGCCTGTACTCCGAGCTGTACCTCAACGCCGACAAGAAGGTGCAGTGGGGCAAGATGACCTCCATCCCGGCTGCGTCCGCGGCTGGCGACAAGGTGTACCTGCCGCTCCTCTTCTTCTTCAACCGCAATGCCGGTCTCTACCTGCCGCTCATCGCCCTCCAGTACCACGAGGTGCGTCTGGACTTCGACCTGGCGGCTGACTACGAGTCGTACTTCAGCACGAACTCGCCGAAGGTGTGGGCCAACTACATCTACCTCGACACGGAGGAGCGCCGTCGGTTCGCGCAGAAGGGTCACGAGTACCTCATCGAGCAGGTGCAGCACACTGGCACGGACTCCGTGACCCGTGGCTCCACCAAGCAGATCCGCCTGTCCTTCAACCACCCGGTGAAGGAGCTGGTGTGGTGCTTCAACGGCGGTGCCGCCAAGAAGGAGAACACGCACTGGAACTTCACGTCCAACGCCGTTGCCAACGCGGTCACCATGTCGTGCGCCACGGACTTCGGTGACCTCGCCACGGCGAACGCCTTCGTGCGCCCCGAGGCGGCGGGTGCCCCCCACCTGGTGACGGGTGGCGTCGTTGACACGACCAACCACTTCCAGCTGTCCGACAACGGCATGTGGCGTGAGGAGGGTGACATCACGGGCACGAACTCCGTGGGTCCCCTTGCCAACTTCAAGCTGGTGCTCAACGGTCAGGACCGCTTCAAGGAGCAGCCGGGCAAGTACTTCAACCAGGTGCAGCCGAACGAGTACCACACTGGCTGCCCGTACCCGGGTATCTACTCGTACTCTTTCGCACTCAAGCCGGAGGAGCACCAGCCGTCCGGCACGTGCAACTTCTCGCGCATCGACAACGCCCAGGTGGCGGTGACGATGAAGGCGGATGCCGCCGGCAACTCGCCGGAGACCATGCACCTGTTCGCGTGCAACTACAACGTCCTCCGCATCCAGAGTGGTATGGGCGGCCTCGCGTTCAGCAACTAGGCAAACACTCAAAATATATCCTATGTGTGGGTAACCCCCACCATTAAGATATCTAAAGTCGCAGGGTAAAGTAAGTAGATGGGTAAAAACTTTACGGATCAATTTTCTTACCTCCACGTGGCTTCGGGGGTGATGGCATATTTTTGGGGGCTGTCGTTCCGTCAGTGGTTGGTTGTCCACTTGGCATTTGAGGTGATAGAGAATACCCCAGCGGGAGTGAGATTTCTGGACCAGTACATAACTTTTTGGCCTGGTGGGAAACGCCACCCAGATGCCCTCGTAAACATATTGGGAGACAATGTGTTTGCGGCGGCGGGGTGGCTATCTGCAAGGTATGTGGATCACCTGTATCCCAGCGGGGGGTCTTACGGCAGGGGAAAATTTTAAATATGCTTCATGTAATGGACACTCTTGGGTACGCGGGGGGTGGGATCTTGGCGGTTCAGATGTGGCCGCAGATCTACAAGACCACACGGGTGGGCGACGCCTCCCAGATCTCGTGGTCTATGCTGGCATGCAACGTGGTTGGGCTGGGCTGCATGGCGGCGTATGGATTTGTTAACGGGGACTTGCCCCTATTCTCAACAGCA
>OBMK010000126.1_pt1 | contig 74047 bp, 64 predicted proteins | sample 1539081 | NCBI WGS metagenome assembly OBMK01 (sample SAMEA3355528, study PRJEB22509) | marine metagenome | biome: marine; feature: river plume; material: water | place: USA | collected 2010-08-07 | depth 0.5 m | reverse complement strand
GTTTACTAATTTCAGATTGAGCTCTTCTGCAAATTGTCTACTGCTATAATAATCTCCTTTCTCATCCAATAAAAGAACAAAATCCGAAGGACCTATATGTTTCTTAATACTGCTAGATTCCATAGCGAGACATTCTTCTCTTATAACAGATTTACGGGATGCCGGAATTTGGATGTAATTTAACTTACAGTATTTAGTAAGTCGCTTGAGGTACTCCTTTTCGCTCTCCTTATAAAAAATTTCTTTAGTGGGACCTATAACGATTAGCTTAATTGCCATTACGGCATATCTAGATTGATAATTTCATTACTTCCATCTAGAAACGCATACTCCATCATACCCATTTTTACATCATCTTTTACTTGTATCCATTGCTTGTATTCCCAAAACCATTTCATACGGTGAGATGGGAACCCTTGAATAGTATATGCGGCAAGATAAGGATTGGTTACTAAAGTTATTCTTTTGTGCTTAGCCGTAGTAATTAAATAATCAAGTTGCTGAACAATATTGTCAAAAATCATAACCGACGAAGTGACTTGACCAGTACCATTACAAGTCGGGCAATTCTCTGCGGTTGTAATATCCATCTCTGGACGCACACGTTGCCTAGTAATTTGAATTAAGCCAAACTTACTCATTGGTAATATAGTATGCTTTGCTTTATCGTCAGCCATGGCTTCACTCAATGTATTCCACAATTGCTTCTTAAAATTAGGGCTACGCAAATCGATAAAATCGATCACCACGATACCCCCCATGTCCCTTAAGCGCAATTGTCTAGCAATTTCTTTCGCTGCATCAAGATTAGCTGCTAGTGCATTTTCCTCTTGATTAGACGATTTAGACTGTTTACTACCGCTATTTACGTCTATAGAGTGAAGAGCTTCAGTATGTTCTATAATCAGATATGCTCCTCCAGCACATGACACACTCTTACCAAAAGAAGCTTGAATTTGTTTATCGACTCCAAAATGTGAAAAGATATCCTCCTTACCTGAGTACAACTTCAAGGCTTTCGGAAGTTGTTTATCAATTGTCTCTACATGTGCTTTCATGTCATCGTAAAGAACTTTTTGATTTACGGTAATCGAAGTAAATTCATAACTAAGTAGATCTCTTAGAATTGCGAAACTTTTCTGGTCTTCTCCTAAAATCTTGTCACGCACTTGCGCGCCTGGCAACTTTTTGAAGATAGTTTCCCATTTCTCTTGCAGCTCTAAGATATCCTGATGTAGATCTTGTCCTCCTTTTTGCTCTGCTGCAGTTCTGCAAATAAGACCAAGTTTGGGAGTTTTCAAACTACTACCTAGATTCTTTAATCTCTTGCGTTCGTCTAAAGTACTAACCTTTTTAGAAACGTTTACTGTATCATAAAAAGGAACTAAAATAAAGTATTTGCCGGCTACAGAAATTTCTGTAGTGAGCCGTGGGCCTTTGGTAGAAATAGGCTCTTTTGCTATTTGGACAAGTAATTGTTGGTTTCGCTTTAAAACTTGGTTTATTTTACCAGTTTTAACCGTTTCGGGTTCTAAAACAAAGTTGGATAAATCCCCATTTGTTCGTTTCCCATCTAAAGATTCATCGGTTATTTTAACCAATGAATTTATATATGGGCCTAAATCGTGGTAGTGTAAAAAAGCATCTTTCTCGTGACCTATGTCGACAAACGCGGCATTAAGTCCCGGCATGATTTTCTTTACCTTACCTAAGTAAATTTCACCAACTAGAAAGTTTCCACTCTCATTTTTTTCTTGGTGTAATTCAACAAGTTTCTTATCCTTAAGTAGAGCTATTCTCTCTCCATCTGACCCTACGTCTATTATCATTTCGTAGGCCATTTTCTTAAGAATTAAGGTTTATTTCTTTTTCTTATGTCTGTTTTTTCTTAAACGTTTTTTACGTTTATGAGTAGCAATCTTATGTCTTTTTCTTTTTTTACCGCTTGGCATAACTTATATCAAATATTTTTTTAATGTTTGTGTTCTAACTCCTCACGAATTTCTTGGAGTGTCGTTTTAAACTCCTGATTTTCGGGCTGCAAAAGTACTAATTTTTTGAATCTTTTTTCAGCTTTTTCTATTTGTCCTGACTCTAAGGCAAAAAGACCTAAATATTTCAGCGCATTAATATGATTTGAATCTTTTTTAACAACCGCTAAAAGTTTCATAACTCCCTCATTCATAGCTAGATTCATATCTCCTGATTCCTTACCTCTCTGCATATTTTTTACAGCTAAGTCTACCACTTCATTTAAGTCGGCGTCAGGATCTAACTCTGAATCAGAGATCATCATAGGCCCTTTGGATTCAGTTTCTTTAAGATTGTGAGGTTCTATTGTAGCTGGCGCGACTGATTTAGTACTGGATATAAACCCAGCCCAGGTTAAGCTAATTACTAAAAATGCACCCAACACTATAATTACAGTGTTCAAGTATCTTTTGTTTCTAATCAATTATTCTACAACTTTGAAATTTAACCTTTTTTTACTTTTTCAATAAAAGTCTTAGCAGGCTTAAATTTAGGGATGTTGTGTGCAGGAATAGTTATTTGTGTGTTTTTAGATATGTTCCTTGCTATTTTTTGGGCTCTCTGCTGAATAATAAAACTTCCAAAACCCCTAAAATAAACATTTTCACCCTTCAAAAGTGACCCTTTAACCACTTTAAAAAAACTTTCTACTGTTTCCTGCACTAGGGTCTTCTCAACTCCCGTTCGCTCGGCTATTTCAGTAACCACTTCTGCTTTAGTCATTTCTGTACTTTAATTTTTAGTTAGTTGACAAAATTAGTTTTTTTTCAAACATATTGTCATTTGTAAGTACTTTTTTTGAAAATATTTTGAAAATCGCAACTTTACTCATACCGTGGTACCAAGAAAACAAGCGTGACTTACCATGGAGAGCTACTAGGAACCCTTACTACATATGGCTTTCAGAGATTCTCTTGCAGCAAACACGTGTTGCTCAAGGATTGCCTTATTACCTGAAATTTGTTGAACATTTTCCCACTATAAAGAAACTTGCAGATGCTAGAGAAGAGGATATACTTAATTTATGGCAAGGTTTAGGCTACTACAGTAGAGCAAGGAACTTACATCATACAGCCCAAGTAATTGCATACCAATACAATTGTCGATTCCCCTCAAACTACCAAGATATAAGAGCCCTTAAAGGTATTGGAGATTATACAGCCGCAGCGATTGCTAGTTTCGCATTTGGACTTCCACATGCGGTTATCGATGGAAACGTCAACAGGGTGATTTCTCGCCTATTTGGAATAGAAAAACCGATTAATAAGCCTGATGGGCAAGCCGAAATAAAAATAGCACTTGAACAGATTTTTGATCCCAGTAGGCCAGATATTTGGAATCAAGCTATTATGGAATTTGGTGCTCTACAGTGCACCCCACGCAACCCAAATTGTACTGATTGTCCTTTAAACACAAATTGTCTAGCTTGGAGCTCAAAAAAAGTAAATATAATTCCAACTAAAGAAGGTAAAACCAAGGTCACTCCGGTTTATCATTCTTATTTAGTTATGAGATTAGGTTCAAAAACCTACATTCAGAAAAGAGAAACGGGTATTTGGAAAAATCTATACCAATTTCCACTTATAGAGAAGCAAATGTCTGATAGTGAAGTCATAAACCATTTTACTGAAGAGTTTGGAATACGTAAAACTATCCATTTGCATTCAATCAGAGAAATAGAGCACATACTAACGCATAGAAAAATATTTGCTAAATTTTACACAATATCACTAAATACCGGATCTGAAATTTTAAAAAACAATATATTTGAAATAGAATTAGATGATTTAGGAAAAGTATTCCCTACCAGTGTGCTAACCCTAAAATATTTAAAACAACAAAAATAACATGATAAACAAAGTAATCTTAGTGGGTCACCTGGGCAAGGATCCAGAAGTAAAATATCTCGACAAGGATAGAGCTGTGGCTAATTTTTCAATTGCTACTAATGACCGCTATACCGATAAAAATGGCAATAGAGTAGACACAACGGAATGGCATAATATTGAAATGTGGGATGGCCTTGCCAAAGTCGCAGAGAAATATTTAAAAAAAGGATCACTAATCTATGTGGAAGGAAAACTAAAGACCGAAGAATGGGAAAAAGACGGAATAAAGCGATATACCACACGCATACGTGTAAACACCATGAATATGTTGGATAAAGCTGCCGGTGAATCAAATCAAAATAATGTTGCAAGTAGTCCTGCCCCAGCCGCAGTCAAACAAATTGAAGAGCAAAATGAAGCAGCTATTCATAGCATTATGGATAACGCCGATGATGACCTCCCCTTTTAATTCTAAAATATCTTGAAAACCGACTCCGAGCCCTTTCAACAAATTCTACTTCTCATATCCTCAGAAGTACATACTTCTAACGTAGCAGGTGATATATTCACTGGTGTTATTGGATTAATTGTTATTCTTTTTTTCCTCTTCCTTTCAGGCCTGTTTTCTAGTGCTGAAAATGCTTTTTTTAGCCTTAGCCCCAGTGACCTAGTGCTTCTAAACGAAGAAGATAGTCATGCATCTAAAACAGCACTTGAACTTATAAATGATCCTGATCGCAAGACCGCTACTCAAAGATTACTGGCTACCATATTGGTAATGAATAATTTGGTAAACGTTTTTATAATTATCTTCTCATCATTCCTTTTTGATTCGTTATTCAGTTTTCAAGATTGGATAACTCCTTTCTTTATGCTAAAGAAAGAGATCATTGCATTCTCATTACAAGTAGTACTTATCACTTTTCTTCTTGTACTGCTTGGCGAAATTATCCCAAAGATATACGCTACTAAAAACAATTTAAAAGTGGTTAGATTCATGGGTAAACCTTTGCAAATATGTTATCGTATTTTCAAGCCTATCATTCTAGGTCTTTCAGCCAGTTCATCCCTTTTTGATAAATATCTTAAAAAGCAAATGCATAATATCTCGGTAGAAGAAATTAGCCAGGCCATTGATATTGCAGATGAAAACAAGGAAATTGAAGAGAAGCATATTCTGAAGGGCATAATTAATTTTGGTAATACTAGCGTTAAGCAAATAATGAAACCGCGTACGGAAGTAAGTGGTATAGACATTAGCACAGATGCCCACGAATTATTATCAACTATAGTTGGATGGAGCTATAGTCGTATCCCCGTATACGAAGATACCTTTGATCAAGTCAGAGGAATTTTATATGTCAAAGATCTTTTGCCACATATTCATAAAAAAACCAATTTTAATTGGCAAAACTTACTAAAACAACCTTTTTATGTTCCTGAACATAAAAAAATAGACGACCTGCTCCAAGAGTTTCAAGATAAACGGGTTCATATGGCCATAGTTGTAGATGAATATGGAGGCACAAAAGGAATCGTAACTATGGAAGATATTTTAGAGGAAGTATTTGGAGAAATCAAAGATGAATTTGACGACATTGATGAGATTTCGTTTACTAAGATAGACGAGCTAACATATCAGTTTGAAGGAAAAACTCCCTTACTTGAGCTTTGCAAGATTCTAAATTTCACCAATGACTACTTTGAAAAAGTAAGAGGGGATGCTGATACTATTGGTGGTTTATTAATGGAAATAGAAGGCAAAATTCCGAACAAGGGGACAAAAATAATTTTAGACACCCTTTCCTTTACCATTATTGCCGCAGATAATAGACGTATAAAAAGAGTTCAATTAAAATTAGACCCAAGTTTAATCATAAACAATGAAGACTAACTTTATTAGCTTAACATTAATTCTTGCTTCTATCATTCAGTTTAGTTGCAACACCTATATACCTAAGCCGAAAGCTTACCCTCGCATTTTATATCCTGTAAAGGCATATAACAAGGCAGATGCTAACTGTCCATTCACTTTTGACAAACCTGTATATAGTATACTAGAACCTTATGGAGATGCTGCAAATACGTGCTGGTACAATTTAGTATACTCGCCTTTTGACGCTACATTGCATTTAAGTTATTTACCCATCACAGGCACGAAAGAATTAGATAGTTTGGCTGAAGATGCCTACAGGATGGTCTTTACACCTCACATACAAAGAGCAGAAGAAATTATTGAACGTGAAATATCCGACAGCTCCAAAGGCCTCTATGGAATGATTTACGACTTAGAAGGAAAGACTGCTACACCATTTAACTTTTATTTAACCGATGGGAAAAAGCATTTTATTAGAGGCTCTTTTTATTTTAATAAAAAGACTGAAATGGATAGTGTTATGCCTATTTATACTTTTTTAAATGCAGATATAATGCGTGCTCTAGAAACTTTTCAGTTTCAATAACATAATATTTCTTACTTAATCCGAAGATTTTTTCCGATAGAAAGCGGCGAATTCCTAGTCATCTTATTCAGCTTACAAATAGTGTTGACAGGGACGTTGTATTTCTTCGATATTGCATACAGTGTGTCTCCTTTTTTTACCTTGTGGTACTTTTTGGGAGCTATATTAACTACCACTGGTTTCCCTTGCGTTTTTGCACTGGACAGTTCATCTGTTGATCTTTGAACTTTATGTTTTATATAAGGGAACCATGTATGATTGATATACGCTTGGGGAACTGCAAGCTTGTAATTGGTAAAATCAATGATGCGAGCAGGATCAAAAGCTTGGCCCATTATCCTCACTTCAAAATGTAGATGCGGACCTGTGCTTCTTCCAGTACTTCCGCCAAAACCAATAGTATCTCCCGCACTAACAATTTGATTTCGTTCAACAATCGCCTCTGACAAATGTGCATATAGCGTTTCTAAGCCATTTTCATGGCGTATAACGATGTAATTACCAAATCCACCAGCATTATAACGTTGCATTCTTACCACGCCATCAAAAGCAGCACATACTGGATCTCCGATGTCTAAGCTTATATCTATGCCCTTATGCCACCGACTTTTACGCCATCCATAATGAGAAGTAACTCTTCCCTTAATAGGGTGACAATATGGAAAATTTGAATCCGCTAACATAATAAGAAATCCCCATGACATATGTTCTGCATTGTAGGCTGGGCTATCAACATGGTCAGGATCCCAACTATTCCCATATATTATCTGTGCGGGAACAATATCCTCGTCAAAATCAGGATATTGAATTCTATAGGTAGAGGAAGTGTCTTGTGAAAAACTTGGTAAAGCCAGCGTAATCGCCAAAAAGGCAATACTAAGCTTGCAAAATTTCTCTAATTTTCTTCTCATCCATTCTTAATGCTTTGATTAATGAATCTGGGCTATCGAACTTTTGCTCGGACCTATGTCTAGCCACAAACTCGACCGAAATTTGCTTATGATACACATTTTCACTAAAGTCAAACACATGTACTTCTAGGCTCCATTTATTTTCTTCAAAAGTAGGATTGTAGCCAATATTAAGCATACCAGGATACTTTTTTTTGTCTATACATACCCACACTGCATACACACCATTTAAAGGAACAAGCTTAAAGCTACTATCTAATCTAATATTAGCCGTGGGAAAACCTAGTGTTCTGCCTCGTTGATGCCCTTCTTCTACTTTACCACTGATTACATATCGAGTACCTAAATATTGATTTGCCAGTTGAACATCACCTTGTAAAAGTGCCTGCCTTATTTTGGTGCTACTTACAATACTCTCGGATATATCTTGCGCTGGAATTTCGGCTAGTTGAAAATGGTGTAGCTCCGCCAGCTCTTTCATTTGTTCTATCCCTCCTTCTCGACCTCTGCCAAAACGATGATCGTAGCCAATTATGAGCTTCGCAATATGAATTTTATCTACTAGAATAATTTTGACAAATGCGGATGCACTCAGTTGACTAAATTCTTGCGTGAACGGTATTATGATCAAATAATCAATGCCTAAATCAGCAACCAACTCTGTTTTCTCTTCTATTGTAGAAAGAAGTTTCAAGTCGTTTTTATCTGGATTAAGCACCAATCTGGGATGCGGGTAAAATGTAAGCAGAACACTTTCTCCCTTCATTTTTTTTGCCTCTGACACCACTTGACTTAAGATTTTCTTATGACCAAAATGGACGCCATCAAATGTCCCTTGTGTGAGAACTATTGGTTTTTTTGATGAAAAAAGTGATATATCGTATATTACTTTCAATTTTCTAACTGTTGTGCAAACTTGAAAAAATCTTCTTGCGTTTTTATATCTTCCATTTGACAGGCATTTAGCACATTGTACTCTCCTATTCTTGTCCGCACTAGTGATGACATGTAGGCTGCACTCTCTAGAGAAACACCTAAGTCACGGGCTAATGATCGTATGTATGTACCCTTACTGCAAATTATATCAAAGCTCACCCTCGGTAAATTAGAAGAATCTACCAAATATTGTGCAATGTGCGCATCTCTATACTTTAATTCCACTTCCTCCCCTTTTCTAGCGTGCTCATATGCGCGCTTACCATTAACTCTAATGGCAGAATGCTGAGGTGGCACTTGTCGTATATCGCCTCTAAACATAGAAACAGCTTTCTCAACAAGCTCAGGGGTAATATGATCCAGGGGAAATCCCGATATAACCTCTTGTTCAAGGTCAAATGACTCGGTAGTGGCACCTAGTTCAAACGTTCCTGTGTATTGCTTTTCTTTGGCCTGCAGATAATCTATTTTTTTAGTGTATTTACCATAGCAAACGATGAGTAGTCCTGTAGCCAAAGGATCTAGCGTACCCGCATGGCCTATTTTTTTTATTCTAGAAATGTTACGCAGTTTCTTTACAACATCAAAACTAGTCCATTGGTAAGGTTTATTGATTAGTAAAAATCCTCCTTCTTCTATGCTTATTTCACTCATTATTTTTGGGCTAGTTTGTACATAATAAAAGCAATTGTACCGAAAATAAGATTAGGGATTATGACGGCTATTAGTGGATGTAACGCCCCACTAGATCCGTATGCCAAGAAAAACTGGAATACGATAAGGAAACTAAAACTAACTAATAACCCAATCCCTAAATTTAATCCGATACCGCCTCTTGTCTTTTTAGAAGAAACACTAACGCCAATAATAGTAAGAATTATCATGGCAAAGGGCATTGCAAATCGCTTATATTTTTCGGTTATGTAAAAGAACGTATGTCCTGTCCCTCGCATTTTTTCGGAAGCAATCATGTGATCTAATTCACTTAAATTGAACATTTGGACATCGTCATTTTTTCTAAAAAAGTCTTCTGGGTTAAAAGGGATTAAGGTATCCATAACAGCACCCTTTTCTATAATTTCTATTCCGTCAACAAACTCTCTTGTCCACCATTTTTGCATTCTCCAACTTTTAGTCCTTTTGTTCCATATCATTCTATCAGCATACAACTTTGCTACTAATTTTCCGTTTTCAACTTGTTCTAAGCTCACTTTAAAGCCTGCGCTATCTGAAAAATTAAAATTGCGAATACTCAAGATTTGCCCCGGGGATATTTGTGTTTTTATTTGAGAAGCGGTATAGTGTCGTTGGTCTCTAATGTACTTATTTTCGAAGACAACTCGTGTTTTATCTGCCTTGGGTATAATCCATGCGAACAGGCTAAACGACACCAACGCTAAAAAAATAGCAGTTATAATATAGGGAAGTAATAAGCGTCTGTATGACACTCCGCTAGCGAGTATGGCCACAATCTCAGAATTCTGAGACATTTTTGAAGTAAAGAAAATTACGGATATAAAAACGAATACAGGACTAAACAGGTTCAGAAGAAACGGTATCCAGTTGACATAATAATTAAAAATTATTTCACTAAAAGGAGCCTCATTTCTCATAAAATCGTCAATCTTTTCAGAAAGATCAAAGACCATAATAATGACCGTAAAAAGTCCTAAAGCCAAAGCAAAAGCCCCTAGAAACCTTTTTATAATGTAGTAGTCTATTTTAGTTAATCTCACTTACTCTACGTTTTTGAGACAATGATTCTCCTAATAATTAGGTTTAATCTTACGCATTGCCATTGCAAATAAATGAGAAATAGCTTCACTTTCTGCCAGAATCGGATTAATGATAGCTGAATCAAGATAATTTTCTTCTTGAATCAATTCTAACCAATAGTGACAACCATCTGCAGCCTCCTTTGCTTCACTCAATTTTTTACCAAAAAAATCAGAGTTCTGTGTCATCATAAGACCTTTTGATTTTATGGCCATATCTGTAGCTCGATCAATCAACTGTCCTCTCATTAAATTACAAAGGGTTATTTCTGCGGGCAACACCAAGGCTATTTTTAAGCAAGTTTTGCTTAAAAATTTTGCTCTGCTATATACATCATCCATCATAAGCGTAGGTTTAACTTGGCTATCATTTTATTTTTCCAGGGTAAAAAAGTATCAGCTAAAATTTGCTTACGTGCTTCGGTTACCAACCATAAGTAAAATCGTAAATTATGCTCACTGGCTATTTGTGCACCCAAATACTCTTTGGCTTTAAAAAGATGTTTTAAATATGCCTTACTGTATTGTGGTGTATGATCTTCATCAACCGGACTATAATCGTCTTCCCATTTTTTATTAATAATATTTATGGTTCCCTCTTTGGTAAATAGCATACCATTTCGTGCATTCCTAGTTGGCATTACACAGTCAAACATATCTATACCTAAATGAATACATTCTAATAAATTAGCGGGGGTACCTACCCCCATAAGGTAACGTGGTTTGTCTTTAGGGACTATATTACAAATCTGCTCTGTAATGCGATACATATCCTCATGTGGTTCACCCACAGAAAGACCGCCAATGGCTATACCCTCTGTATCTTGCTTCAAACAATATTCGGTACTTTGTAATCTTAGATCTTCAAAAACACTTCCTTGAATAATAGGAAAAAGCTGTTGAGAATGACCGTAAATCGGCTCCGTTTCATTAAATCTAGTAATACATCTGTCCAGCCATCGATGCGTGGTGTGCATAGAATTAGTGGCATATTCTTTCGTTGCAGGATACGGAGTACACTCATCAAAAGCCATTATTATATCGGCACCAATAATTCGCTGAGTATCCATCACATTTTCAGGAGTAAATAATAATTTATGCCCATCTATATGACTTCTAAAAATAACACCTTCTTCGGTTATTTTTCGTTGTTCAGAAATGCTGTATACTTGAAATCCTCCACTATCGGTAAGCATTGGCCTATCCCAGTTGATAAATTTATGCAACCCCCCAGCGCCTTTTAAAATATCTAATCCTGGCCGCAGGTAAAGGTGATAAGTGTTACCTAATATAATTTTAGCGTCTATCTTATTTTTTAAAATCTCTTGGTCCACGGCTTTCACCGTTCCTTGAGTGCCCACGGGCATAAAAATAGGGGTTGGGATTTCACCGTGGTCTGTAGTTATAAGACCTGCTCTGGCTTTGGTATCCTTTTCGGTGTGCTGAAGTTTGAAAAACACTATTGAAAAATAAGACTAAATTGAAGTAATTTTGGAGACATTCGTTCGATACTGCTGGCATAAATAAAATTATCCGGCACTTTTTGATTTCCTAAGCCGTTACTTAATTTTACTTCAGGACTGAACTTAAAAAAGTCATAGTAAAAATCAAATCCAAATCCTATATCATAAGAAAATGTATTTGGGTATAAAGCCACAATTGGCTTTGTATCGCTTCTATCTGTTTCAATATCGCTGGTAAAATCAAATCGATACGTAACACCACCAAGCAAGTATATTCTCCAGTTTTTATGACGATCACTCTTGTATTCAAAAGTCATTGGTATCTCCATATAGGTCGCTTCCATTTCAACTATTTTTGGTTTGGCAGGTTGTGTTGACGTTTGTATAAACTGATAGTTCATATCTCTTCGTGCGAATTGAATATTAAGTCCCGAACGTAAATCAATATTTTCTGCCAGTCGAAAATTAACCACTCCCCCTAAACCAAAGCCCGGATAAAATACAGACTCTATTAGCTTTAAGGTGTCCGTATCTAGATTATTGTCTTTCACTGAATACTTCATTTTGGCTGTATTGCCCATTAAAGAAAAACCAAATCTGACGGGTTTTCTATCATACAGCGGATTTATCTCTTGCGCTTGCGCGCTCATAGATATTACTAAAAATAAGATTATTACTTTAATCCTGTGTATATACTGCATATTCCAAAAGTTAAACGACGGTCTGTCACATTTTTGTATTTAACGCTCGTCATTATTTGTTTAAACTCATCACCCTCAGGAAATGCTGCTACCGATTCAGGTAGGTATTTGTATGCTGCATTATCGCCTGAAAACAACTTACCCCAAAGTGGTAAAAGGGTTTTATTGTAAATGCTAAAAATAACACCAAAAAGGCCTTTAGGCTTTGAAAATTCAAGGATCATTGCAACACCTCCTGGACGTAACACCCTGTTAATTTCTGCCAAACCTTTCTCTAGATTTTCAAAATTACGAATACCAAAGGCTACTATAACTGCATCAAAACTAGCATCCTCAAATTGCAAATTCTCACTATCACCGCTTTCTAGACGGATATTCGTTATACCCTTTTCGGTTATTTTTTTGCGCCCAACATCGAGCATACCTTCACTAATATCTACACCAATTACCTCTTCTGGATTTATTTCGAGCGTTGCTATAGCAAAATCTGCCGTACCTGTGGCCACATCCAAAATACGTTTAGGCTGATAAGCTTCGAGCATTTTAATCGCTTTCTTTCGCCAGCCTTTGTCTATACCTAGCGACAGAAATCTGTTCAGAAAATCGTATCGATGAGCAATGTTATCGAACATTTGCTGTACTTGCTCTTTTTTAGAGCCTTCGGATTGATATGGTTTTACGGTGGTTCCCATTTTTTTAATACGTTGCAAAAATAAGGTTTAAGGTTGAATGATTAAGGATCAAGGTTGTGTGAATATACATTTAGGAACATGTAAAAAGTTATAAAGTTTTTTCACTGGATTGGTTTAAACGTAAAGATAGACTTTAACTTAATCTTAAAACTACATTTGCAAAGTGAATTTCGGAAAGGCAAAATTTTTCAGAAGCTACAGTCATGTAGATCAAATAAAAGACAGTAAAACTCCAGAGTTTGCTTTTATAGGGAGAAGTAATGTAGGTAAAAGCTCTCTTATTAATGCCATGACCATGAAAAGGGATATGGCAAAAACGAGTGCTAAACCGGGTAAAACGCAACTTATTAATTTCTTTAATATTGAGCACCACCTTAGCCTTGTAGATTTACCAGGTTATGGATACGCCAAAGTTTCCAAAAAACTACGCGAACAATTTGAGGGACTTATTACGGAATACCTTATCCAAAGTGAGAATCTCTTTATCGTATTTGTACTTATAGATGCGGCCATTCCTCCTCAACGAATTGACTTAGAATTTTTAGAGTGGTGTGGTTCCAATAAAGTACCCGTGGGTATTGTTTTTACCAAAACGGATAAGAAAAAACCCAAAGAAACCGAAGCCAATATGCGTGCTTTTGAAGCGCAATTAGACTTGTATTTTGAAGAATTACCTGTAACCTTTGAGACCAGCGCAAGCACGAAACATGGTGTGGAAACACTTGGAGCTTGGATCGCAGAGCAAGTAGGATTAGAATAACGCATTGCTGTAAATGTCTCGTGTAATTCATCAGCATTTCATAATACATAAGCCCTACGGTTATCTTTCTCAGTTTGTGCATAATATGAGCAAGCGAAAAAACAAAAAACTGTTGGGAGAATTAGGAGATTTTCCAGAACAAACCATGGCCATTGGGCGATTAGACGAAAACTCAGAAGGCCTGCTTTTACTTACTACAGACGGCTCGGTGAGCGAGTATATACGAAGTAGCTCAATCGAAAAAGAATATCATGTAGAAGTAGCGGGCATCCCTACAGATCAAGCAATAAAGATATTACAAGAAGGTGTTTTGCTTACCATAGAAGGTGTTCCCTATACCACAAAACCTTGTCAAGCAATAAGGCTAAAAACACTACCTACCTTCGAGACTCCTCTTCGAAAAGTTCGCGGTGAAAGTCATGGACCAAGCAGTTGGCTCAGCATAACCCTTACAGAAGGAAAGAATAGGCAAGTACGTAAAATGACTGCAGCCGTTGGTTTTCCGACACTTCGTTTAGTCCGGGTAAGAATTGGCCAAATTGCCTTAGGAAGCATGAAATCAGGAGAAGTAACAGAGGTACAATCTCTTTTAGTAGATAAAAAAATTGCTTGAACCAAGCTTACAATGAAACCTAGTTCACAAGACCCCTACTCTATTACAATTCTCTTTAAATCATAAGCCAAATTATCGGTAACTACGCCCACAAAGTAAGTACCGCCCGCTAGCATAGAAATATCAATCTTCTTTTCGTTAGATCGGCCTTTTAACTTTTCGGTAAGTACCACTTGTCCTTGTGTGTTGGTAATTTCTGCAAAACAACAATCATGTTTATCTGCAAAAACTATATTTAGTTCTTTGCTTGCAGGATTAGGGAACACGGTAAATTCAGCCTTATTGTTATGTATTCTTTTTGTATTTGCTAACTTACTATCATACATGGCTAGCGCATACTGACCTCGTTTTAAGTTACTAATAGAAATGGTGCCACGCTTGTCAAAAAGGGAACCCATATTTTTGGTGTAATCCGAAGCAACCGACCAAGCAACTCCAGCATTTGGTCTGAATAGCAATACCAAGCTATCCTCGGTAATCTTGATTAGTTCATTATCTAAGTATCCATAATCTGCAGACGTAGACACTAATCCGCTATAAATAATTTCTGAAGATAACGAAGTACCTTCTGGCCAAATACCATCTACAGTCCAATAACGTTGACGGTTAATTACCGCACCCTCAGGTACTCCAAAAGTGCCATCGGCGGGAGCCCAATGATGTTCTATCCTAAGCAAAGCAGAATCTGACGTTGAGCTGGTAAAATTAATTTTGTTCATTAATGCTTGAGGCATATCAACTGTGCCACTCGCCTTTATTACGGACCACTCTGTGGTTACCGCGTCGCTTATCTTATCATCAAAATCAAAGGACCAAAACACTGGCTCAAACGGACAATTTACTTCTATTGTTTGCTCCTTTTGATTAATTATCACATTCACATCATATCGCTGCCAATCGGCGGAAAAAGCAGAAATCGTAACATTGACCCCCATATATGTTTCGGTATTAAATCGAGGTGTTTGTTTTACATGAACATCGTAATTCGTTCCGTTGTCTTGAACCCACGTATCGAAATGAGCAAATCCTGGTTTTTTTATCCATTGCATGAAAAATCCACTCAGGTCGAGTGAAGTGTGTTGCTGAAAAGAAGCTAGCATATCTTCTGTACTGACATCTTTCAACTTATACGTTGACTGAAAAGCAGCACACGCTTCAAAGAACGCTTCATCACCCATAAAACCTCTTAAGGTGTGCACCATATCAGCTCCCTTATTATACACATGTCGGCCATACGTGTTGGCGTGACCTATACCACTTACGGGTAAAATAGCGCCATCTTGAACGTGCGCAAATTGTAGAACGTTTCTATGATTGGCTTCGATATCTTCATCATATTTATTCTTACCATATACTGCTTCCAAAAAAATACGCTCTGAGTACGAAGCCCAGCCTTCATTAAGCCACATATCTTCTGGGGTACGACAAGTTATGGTATTACCCCACCAGTGGTGAGCTAGTTCGTGCGCATAAAGTGTTTCCGAGGATTTGCTACCCCCAGCAATTGCATACAGCGGATATGCAATATTAGTAGCGTGCTCCATAGCACCACTGTTGAAAGGGACACAATTAAAGCCAATTCTGTCAAACGTATGCGATCCATACACTTGCTCATACCGCTCAATACATGCAGGCAAATTCTCGAAACTGCTTCTTAGGTTACTCGTATCAGAAGCCAGTGATGTAAGAATTACCGGGATTCCGTTTACATTCATAGTCACCTCTTCATATTGCGCAATAGCCACAGATGCTAGGTAGGTAGGAATTGCCTCATCCATGGTCCATTTAAATGTTTGCGTTGCATTTCCATTATTTAAGATTTCCGTCAAATATCCATTGGCATAAGCTTTAAAGCCTGAGTCTACAGTGATGTTGGTATAGTAGAGAGCACGATCGGTAAAGTTATCAAAACAAGGGAACCAAGCTCGACCAAAATTATGCGGCTCTGCAGCAAATCCAACGCCTAAATTAAATGCATATTCACCTGTAAAATAAAATCCACCCCATTGTGCGTCGGGTTTAGGCGTACCGCTATAAAAAACCGTAACCTTAAAGGTGTCATTAACCAGAGGCGGCAGCAGTAATTCAATGCTTGGGCTTGCATATGAAAAAATGGCACTTGTACCATTTACTAAAACCTCGGTTACATTTAAACCCAACAAATCTAACCTCATACTCCCTGTATTGGGTACTTTTGAAATACACGTAATCACAGTGTTTGCATCGATATGCTTTGCCGCCTGGTAGTTTAAAAATGCCGCATTTATTTCATAACTCAGTACATCAAATGTATCGGTGCGGGCATCTATCGTATTTAGCACAGCAGATTGTTCTGTTATGCGCAAGTGTTCGCAAAATTTTTGAGCTGAACTCAACATACTTATTAATAGGCCACAAAGCAAAATTGAAACTTTAGTAATATTCATTTATCGCTATTTTCGTACGAATATAGCTTTAAATTAAAATGAATAAAATGTGTAAAGCAATACTCTTTCTAGCCTTCTTTACTTCATTCGTATCTACTCAAGCACAAACATCAGCTGAAAGTAGATCTGTAGAAGGTTATGCAAGCATTGACGTAAATACGCCAAGTATAACCTTGCACTGGAGCGGAACGGGCAATGCTACTGGTTATAAAATTTATAGAAGAGCACTTGGCAGTAGCTCTTGGGGCAATCCAATAAAAACGCTCTCCACGACAGAATTAGAATATCTAGATAAAACAGTTACTCCAGAAACTGTGTATGAATATGCCATTCAAAAAACAACCAATACTGCTGATCCATTAGCAGGTGGTACTATGCAAGGATATAGCTACATCTCTGCTTCCATACAAAAACCAGCCAACCATGCCAATGGCGCAATGCTTTTGTTAATCACTAAGTTAATCAACGACAGTCTTTCCTCCGAAATTGCTGGTCTTGTAGATGACCTTTCTAATGACGGTTGGGCAGTTAGCACTGAGGTTATAACGTCTGACCTAACGGTAATCCAAGTAAAGGCTATTATTAAGGCTAAAAAAGAGGCAGGACAATGCGATGCTGTTTATTTACTAGGAAATATTCCGGTGCCCTACTCCGGTACGTTTTGCACTGATGTAAGTTATCAGTATCCTCCGGATGGCCATACGGCAGCTGCGCCTCCATCTCACTGTGGCGCATGGCCTTCTGATGTTTACTTTGGATCTTTTGAAGGTAATTGGACAGATGTAGAAACCGATAGCACAGGAGCCCGCGCCGAAAATAAAAACATACCAGGCGATGGCAAGTTTGATAATAATAGATTACCTGGACTTATCAGTGTAGCCATAGGACGTGTAGATTTCAGTAAGTTATCTGCTTTTAAAGAGTCTGAAGTGCAACTCACCAAAAGATACTTAGCAAAAGTGCACGCTTTTAAAATGGGTGAGACAGTTACTCAAAATAAGGGGATAGTAGAAGATAATTTTAGTGGGTATGCAGAAGGTTTTAGCTCTTCGGCAATTAGAAATATAACTGCGGTATGCGGACCAAACTCCATTTTACGAGGTGATATTTTTGCCAATTCAGACACAGCCGATTTTCTATTTTCATACACCTGTGGTGGTGGATATTATAATTCTTGCAGTGGTGTTGGAAATTCAACTAATTACAAAACACAAAATGGTGCTGCTTTCAATTTTATTTTCGGAAGTTACTTTGGTGATTTTGACATTGACAATAATTTTATGAGAGCTAGTATGGCCAGCACCAAGCTTGGCTTTGGATGCGTATGGAGTGGCAGACCTAAGTGGGTATGGCATACCATGGCGCTAGGAGATAACTATGCAGGCATAGCGATACGCTCACAAAATAATTGGCAAGACTACGACGGAAATTATTACCAAAATGGCGTTCACATGAACTTGCTAGGCGATCCTAGCCTTAGAACCCATTTTATTTCACCACCAACCAATCTATCTTTAAGCATACAAGACAGTGATCAAAAAGTAAAATCTTCATGGACAGCAAGCAGCGACATGAATGTATTGGGATACTACATTTACCGAAGTGCAGAAGAATTTGGTTCATATACATTAGCATCTAATAATATCATTTCAGGGACTACATATGTAGATGAGTCACCACTGAATGGCAAATCTTACTACATGGTTCGCGCTGCAAGAGAAACTGAAACGGGTAGCGGAAGCTACATTAACCTGAGCTTAGGAACTAAAAACAGTGTACAGCGAACAGCTAAAATAGCAGCAGTTGGTAGCCAGGCGTTAAAACTGTACCCAACGATTACGAATGCTACGCTTACCCTTGAAAACCAAAGTAATAAGACATTTAGCTATTCTATTATTAACGCTATTGGGATGGAAATGCAACGGGGTAAAATAGCGGGAATTAAAACAACAATTGATGTAACACAACTAGGAAGTGGCGTGTACTATCTCTTGCAAGATGGCACAACCCACCGCTTCGTAAAGTACTAGCGACTAAAAAAAGACTTGTTTGCTCTTTGATAATAAGCCTTTTCAATTGGAGGATTACAGGCAGAAAAAAGATAGTTTTTCTGCCCTAAATCAAAATACTGAGTGCAGTTGGGCGACACCATAGTTATACCATCGTGATAGGAATAAAACGCTCGATTACTCGGTTTTATAATTGGATGCTGCGCAAATGAAGTGGTGTCTCCCAAGAACCAAGCAATCGTCGCAGGAATATCTGCTTGACTTACAATTTCATTAATAATAGCAGGCTTATGGACAGCTCCACCTATCATAAGTAAGGGAATTTTGAAGTTTATTGCATCATAAATTGGTGCGTTATCTGGCCGAATAGTGCCATGATCTGCCGTAATAATAACCAAGGTGTTTTTCCATTTTGGGGACGCTTTGAGTTTGGAAATCATAACACCTAAGCAACTATCTGTATAGGCAATGCTGTTGAGATATGGTTCCTTTTTAGCATTAAAATTAGGCACATCAAAGGGTTCATGACTGCTTAATGAGAATATCATTTTGAATTGCGGTTGTTGTTCCGCAAGAAAATCATTGGCAAATTCATCAAAGACTACTTCATCATGAACTCCCCAAGCATTTCTATTCATTGAGTTAAAAGACCATTGTGATTTTACCTTATCCGCATCTTTAAAAAGCACTTTTATATTGGCAAACTCCAAGTTCCCACCGTAATAAAAAGAAGTTTTGTAATTTGCTTTAAACAGTTGAAAAATATTAGGTACTGCTGCCAGTTCTGCCGGAAAATTGGTTAATGTTTGCCTAGCCCCACTTGGAATTCCTGTGGTAATTGCGAGTAACCCTTTATCCGATCGAAAACTGGATGCATATGCATTTTTAAAACTCACTCCTTGAGACATCAACTCATCTAGCTTAGGGGTAGCTCCATATGTTGGACCACTTAAAAAGCCAACGGCTTTAGCACTAAAACTTTCGAGTACAATTAAGATAATGTTGGTAGAATCATTTACCACAACCAAATCAGCATAGTCGTTCTTAGGTATTGTATCCGTAAGTAAAGCTATGACTTCTTCATCGTCCTCAAAAAATTCCAAAGCAGCATGTTTATCTCTTTCTACTTCTGTGGCTAAAAAATTCCAAACTGCATTTACAGCAGTATTATTGTAAAAATTATTTGAGCTAAAATAGGCACTTGATACATTAATAGGCACTTTATCTATGCTCCCTCTGATGAGTCCAATACTACATACCAAGAGCAACAGGGTGCTCGGCCATGTATGCGCAACTTTATGAACCAAAAGATGTTGACCATACCTATAAAACCAATACGCTGCTAACACGATAAAACTTAATGCAATGACATAAGTTGACGTTTCAATAGAATCTAAACCTGCATTTTCTTTGCCTAAAAACTGGGTAAATCCTAAGTTGGTTTTTTGGCCCCAATAATTGAAAAAATAAGGATCTACTGCTACTACTATTGTAATAAACAGCCAAATAAGCCACCAATAAACTAACGAGAAAATAGCCGAAAAACGAGGTAAGACTAACGCCAGCAATCCTAGCAATAATGGGAATACCATTACATATCCAAGTATAGATAAATCAAGTCTGATTCCATTCCACCAGATTTCAGGAAAAGAAAGCACATCTTCAAAAGACACCATATTAACCAGTAAAAAATACAACTTGGCTGCCGCAAAAAGGAGCAGAATATATTTTGCAGCTCTTAAATAATATGTATATGCGCCTACCAAAATCGTTGTATATCTACTTCGGGCTGCAAAGGAGTGTTATTTATCAGATATTCTGACATTTCTTGGGTTAAAAGTGGGGCTAAACTAACCGATTTGCTTCCCATACCATTTACAAGGTGCATATTTTTATGCAGAGGGTGAGTACCTAATATTGGCTTTCTGTCTATAGAAGCAGGTCTGATACCGCAGTAATGTTCTACGAGAGTGTACGGTGAGTTTAATGTTTTATCGAGTTTTACGAGCAGGTCATTTTTCATCATCTCTGTGGGAAATTGCGAGCTATCTCCTTGACTATAAGTAGACCCCACGCGCCATCTTCTATCATATAAATGTTGTAAGAAAACAGAACCTAGATATATATCACCCTTGGGAGCAAGTTCTGTGTCTATCTCTATCAACTCACCTTTGGTAGGCACTACATTGAGTAACGTATTGAAGTAAGGATTTTCCATTACTTTATATCCTTCACAAAAAACAATATGCTTAAACTGTAAATTACCATACCTGTTTTCAGCCATATTTAATAGCCCAAAATCAAATTTAGAATTATCTGTTGGAAGATTTTCATAACATGCTTGTAGGAATAATCGTGTATCTAACTCCCCGCCTTGATGCACATTAAGTATCCCGAAATTTGTATCTAACCCAGGAATAGGTTCCGGACTAAAATCACAAAAACCAACATACTTGCTTTGATGTGCCTTACTCAGCCAAATATTTTGCTCTCCAGCACTTGCAATTATACGCCGCATCGTACAGGGTTTATAAAAATTAGCATCGAGTCTATTTTCTAAATCCTGATAAAAATCAGTCAATCCATTAAAAAATTCATTAGCTCGCCAACCAATCGTAAAAAACTTCCCAACCAATGGATTGGCCAGTCCTGCAGCTACAATAGAACTTTGATTGCTATTCGCTTCATCAAAAACCAACGTAGTGCCTCCCTGATTTTGCAAGGCGAGTTGCATAAGGCGACCAGAGATACCACCTCCTACGATAATAAAGTCGATAGTTTCTGACATTTTGGGCAAAGATAGTCTGCCATTTATTTATGTTATTTGCACTATGCAAAAAATAACAGGAATTATAGTATTTGTAGCTTTGATAGCTATTGCCTCTATGGTGAGCTGCAAAGACATAATTAATATACCAGAGACAGCGTATGTTGACAGTCTGGCTCCTGTTGTGAAATTAATCTCACCCATAGCAGACGATGTTTTTATAGGACAGACCTCTATTCCTATACACCTGGAGTTAAGCGATGATTATGAGCTAGCATCTGTTACCGTAAGAATAGACCCTTCTGATATAACCCTTGCACCGTTTATCTTAACACGCGACCTTACCGGCCTGACAACATACAACTTAGAATCCACATACACTTTACCTACCTCAAAAAGTATGGTATACGAAGTCAATATAACTGCTTTAGACTTTGTAGGAAATGCTCCCCTACCCATTCAATATACTTTTACGGCTAAGTAATCATTCATGAGAATAAGAGCTCTCTTATACTTTCTTGTTTTAGTCTGCGTGCAAATGGCACAGGCACAACTCCTGGATACTTCAGATGTGCATACATTTAAACGCATAGAAGTTTCGACCATTTCCGAGTCTGGTATACACTTATTAAATCTAGATTCTACCCACGTAGACACCACGGTAAACCTTTTTTACAACTACTATGCACCGTACAAAACAGATTTTCCTTTTTTAGATCAGGGGTTAGAAGGCTCAGCACTTTTACCATTAGCAGCTTCTCACGAGCGAGAACTCAATTTTAATATAGGAATGCATAATATGGATGCATATTTCTTTGATCATTCCATAAACATATACCAAACCAAACGACCATTTACAAGACTTAACTACTCTCAAGGTGCCAAAGAAATGATTAACATGGAGATAAGCCATGGGCAGCAAATTTCAGAAAGACTTGCTTTTGGGTTAGATTACAGACGTCTCAAAAATCAAAATTTTTATTACTCCAATCTGCCAAGTGCTTCTACGCTTAGGATGAGTAATTTATTCAACTCAAAATTTTACACCAGCTACTATAGCAAAGACAGAAAGTATGAGTTAATCACCTCATACTTGTGGAACAGATCCATCAATGCTGAAACCGGCGGTGTAGCTTCTGATTCTATTTTCAACACACAAGTAGATAGAGATAAATTACAAAACAATGCAGCTAATTATACCTCTGCAAAAGGCACTCAAGCCCAAAACAGCTTTAGAGTTACCCAATATTTTAGACCAGGAGGTAAAAGCACTGATAGCACATTAGACTTAACGTTACAGCAATTTAATGCTCAGTTTTTTTTAAAATCTGAGTTAACTCATAACCGTTTTGAGTTTGAAGATAAGGCGCCAGATAGCACCAATTACGGCAAAAAAACGGATTCATTCTTGGATAGTATAAATCACCGTTCTATACAAAATGAATTTGGCTACATGATCAAGATCAAGCCACTTCGTCTTTCGGTAAGTTTATCACATGCCATAGATAGAGTCTACCAAAATGGGAATATTGTAAATTTTAACAGCGTTTATTTACAAGGAATTACCCAGTTTAAAGTTAAACAGTTTTCCATAGATGCTAACGCACGTTTTGGTCTTCTCGGCTATAATCTAGGCGACTATCATATAGAAGGAGAAGCCACTACTTTATTCAAATTATTTAACCTTAAAGGAGGAATTAGATCTCAATTAATAGAGCCAAGTTATACTGAAATAATGCGTTATTCACCGGTGATTTCTTGGAAAAATCCTTATAAAAAGATAGCCAACAATCAATTGTTCGGTGAAGCAGGTATCCATCTAAAACAACATCAACTTAGCGCAGAGATATTACTGGAAACCATCAATAATTTCATCTACTACAACCAAACAAATACCATTAATCAAGCTACTACTTTAGTTAGCCTGCTTCGTACTCAGTTTAGTTATAGATTAAACCAAAAATACTTTGGCGTAAATGCAAACATGGTATTACAAAACTCATCCAATCAGCAAGTTTTGCCAAGACCAAATACGGCCGCTAGCATAAACCTGTATAGCAAATTTGCCTTGTTTAAGAAAAACCTAAAAATGCAGGCGGGATTCCGTATCTTTTGGTTTAGTCAATTTGACGCTCCGATGTACAATCCATATACCAAGCAATGGCATAACAGTAGCACGGCTTTTACGATGTATCCCCCGGTCAATGTTTACGCTAATGCCAAGGTCAAAAATTTCTATTTAGGCGTAGAATTTTTTCATACACAACAAGGTCTAATGGGTGATGCGTATTACAGTTCTCCAACTTACCCAATGATGCCTCGTTCTATGAGGCTTAATATCCGTTGGGATTTAAACAACTAAATTTCTTTTAACGTATAAATTTCTACTCGTTTATTTTGATCTTCCTGCGCCTTACTTGCCGGGAATTTGAACTTCATTCTTGAGTTACTCATACCTACATAGGTTAAGCGTTTTTGATCTACTCCACTTCTAACCAAATAATCGTTAATGGCTTTCGCTCTTTTATAACTTAGCTCTTTATTATATTGACTTTGAATAGCGTTCATAGGTCTATCAAGCGGATAATTCATATGACCTTGAATTTCTATAAAGGAAACTGAATTGCGCTGAAGCAAAGCCAATAGCTTATGTAATTCAGGAGTACTTTCAGGCTTTATCTCATCTGTATCCGTAAAAAAATAAATATTATTAAACGTAAAGCTGCCTGTAATTTTAACTTTTGCCAGTTCCAATGTATACACTAGTGTATCTCTAGGCTTATCTATATCAGAAGAAGGCACATCATAATACACGGACAGATAGTTAACCGCAGAAGCTGAAATTTTTAATTCTTCACCAAGCATCTCAAAGGTCCCCGAAATGCCGCTTTTACTTGTCGTGGCAAAACGCATCTCTTGATCTTTATAGTCGAATCCAATGGAGGCATTTATTGGCTTTTTTGTTTTTTTATCTATAGTCTTGATTACTATAAACTTAGGCGGACTTAACCTGGACTTATTATCTGTTTCGTAAATAAAAAATATTTTTGCTCGCCTATTCTCCTTTTGATTTTGTGATATCACCTGAGACTCCCCAAAACTTTCCGTTTTAATAAACCGATCAGGCACTCCCATTTGCACTAGTGCTTGAACAGTCGACTGAGCCCTTTTGGAGGCTAAAACTTGATTATATTGAGCTGTTGCAAACGTGTCTGTGTGTCCCTCCACGTATATTTCTTTGATATTGGTACCTCCTATTTGCAGAATTTTACTGGTTAGCAAATCTTGTTGCTCTGGACTAACGACATAACTGTCAGAATCAAAATAAATATAAAAATCAGTAGAAGTGAGCGAGTATAGTTGAGCGCGTGATGGTAAAGAGAATAGGGTAAGCATTGTTATCCATAAGATCAACGATATTTTTTTTTGACTCATGCGCATTCTACAAAGTACGGGTATAACGTAAAAAAAATCCCGGCCGTATGGTCGGGATTTTTTTTATATCAATAAGGATTATTTGACTAGTCAACGACAACGTTCCAATGGTGAAATTCCTTGTTTTTTAAAAACTTAACACTATCTAGGTCCTCCTTTAAATCTAAGATAGGTTGATAGTGATTAGAGTCAACCTCAAAGGCGTCACTTCCTATTGTGATACTATTAACATAAGTAATTGCTGCTGCCGTGCCAGTAGCGAACATACACTCTATATTACCCTCTGCTAAATCTTTCTTGAAATCAGCGGCAGAAGTACTTCCTTCTATTACATCAAGACCTTTTGCTTTAGCCAGTTGAATTACACTATCTCGGGTTATTCCTTTTAGTATACTATCATGAATCTCTGGGGTATGCACTGCCCCGTCTTTTACATAGAAAAAATTAGCACTTCCCAGTTCTTCTAAGGTACATCCGTTGGTAATATCAGTCCATAATATCTGATCATATCCTTTATCTCTTGCCAACTCTGTTGGGTAAAATGACGCCGCATAATTACCTGCTGCTTTAGCAAAACCAACACCACCGCGCGCTGCTCTTCTATGCGTTTGTTCCAAAAATATATTTAGTGGTTTATCGTAGTAAAATCCAACAGGACACGCAATTACCATAAATCTGAATTTTTTACTTGATACTGCTTTTAGCGTATGATCCGTACTTATCATAAATGGTCTTAAATAAAGAGATCCTTGCTCCTTTGTCGGAATAAAATCTTTTTCTAGTGCCACATATTTCTTAATTGCCAATAAGGTTTTATCAGGGTCTAAAGAAGGCATTTGCATGCGCGTCGCAGACTCGTTAAATCTGGCGATGTTGCTTTGCAATCTAAATATATTAACCTGGTTGTCATCATTTTTGTATGCCTTAAGACCTTCAAAAATTGCCTGGCCGTAATGCAACACCGAACTAGCGGGGTGCATGGTAATCGGCTTTAATGGCTCAATGTGAAATTCGCCCCATGACTCTCCATCAAAATCACAAATAAGCATATGATCTGTAAAAATTTTTCCAAAATCTAACTTTTCAAAATCAATACTACCTAGTGTAGATTCTTTAACTCGTTCTATATGCATGAATGGTGCAATAATAACACGAGTCGCGCGAAGTAAGCTAATTACGAGTGAATAGTTGGTGAATCTTATCGTCGATTAAGATCAACTGACCGCATTTTTAAAAAAAATATTCATAAATAGTTCGTCAATATTCACTAAAAGTTCCAGAAAATGACGTTGATTTGCTAGGTGATTGAGTTGGAACTATCTGATATAGCCTTGTTATACAAAACAGTAGTGGTATTGCCACAAGACAAAACGACTAAAGCTGTAATTGAAACTACTACAACCGTAAATGCTGATGTTCCTCAACTTGTAAAGGCAGAAAGAGCCGATCACATTGTAGAACCTGAAACACCAAAAAAGGTAGAGCATCCCTTTGTTATTGTTACAAGTTCCATTCTAAAGGACAAATACCTTCAACCAGATAGTTCGTTCACTAAGATAATACAAGCACTTCAAATTCCGCAAGTTGCCGAGTATGTCATACAGGAAGATGCATTTACTGCAAACCAAGATTTGTACCGCTGTATTTGGGCTATTGGCATCAGTCCTGCCACCTCTGAACATTTGCATAATTTAGGGCATCAGAATCTGCTCATATCCCCAGATGTTCTAAGCTTAATCAGCACAGAAGAAAAGACTGCTATGTACGCACCTCTCAAGCAGTTTATAGCGAGTAATCAAAAAGAGATTTCCAAGCTTTAATCTTTGTTAAAGGCTGATTTTATTTCCCATTTTCCTAATGTAACCTTTTTAGTAATCTTCTGTTGCTCGTCAGCTATTTTGAGTGAATATACTTAAGAGGTGTGCGATAGCTATATGTCCAATAAACACATGAATTATTATCTTTGCCTACTTTCTTAATCAGAAACCAAATAAATGCTAACCAAAGACGATTTTACGAAATACAAACACCAATCTTTTTTTTTAAAGCTAAAAGAGTTAGTAGCAAATCCAAACACCAATCCATTTACATTTAAAATGGTTTTTTTTGGCGGCACAGGTGCAGTTGGAGGACAAGCCGTAATAGAAGTGCTTGAATCTTACGCTTACATGAAAAATGCAAGTATAGAGGAACCCAACGCAAGGCCGCAACTAGTAATCACGGGCATCAATAAATCTCAAATAGAGCAGTTTTGTGGTAAGCTATTTCAAGTATTTGGCAAGCAACAATTTAAAACCGTCGCTGAGCAAGGAGACGAATCTGTTTTACTTTATGATGGATTTGTAGAACTTCATTTTAAAACATTGATGGCTATTCCTAAGTTTCAAACCGACTTAGAAGAAGCACTCAAAAACATAGATAATAAGCAAGCTAAGATTGATTACCTAATTGCGGAAGCCAGCAGGACGACTTCTCCGTTTGAGGCATTTATTAAAGAAATAAAAACAGAACTTGGCATAGCGCCAGAAGACAAAATACGAGCTGTTTTTAGCGGTATACCGGTACCCAGTGTCGCCACATATCACTTCGAAAATATAGATATACTCCTTGATAAACACGGTTTATCTGACGGCGATGATGAGAAATTAATAGAACGCTCCATAAAAAAAGAAATACTCAAAGGCCTTGCAGAAGACTTTGGTGACATCAAAAAACATCACGCCGAAGAAGTACTTATGGCGCATACTACCTCGGTAGGTGGCATGTATCAAATTATAGATGGTGAACCTGTAATTAAATTAGGTTACGCTCACTCTTCTTTGGGTTTCTTGCTCAAAGAAAAACAATTCTATGCCAACGAGTTAACCATACACTACTCTAATTACGGCCTAAAGAGCCTGGTAACAGCGAGTGCGATTGGCATAGATTATATTTATGCAAGCAGCACTCTGCCATTGAGCAGTGGCATCTCGCGTAAGTTTAGACAAGCATCCGAAAACAATACATTACCTTTTGATTTAAAAGTCACTTTTGATCAAAAAAGTGACCGTTTACTAAATAAAGTTTTCGAAGCTAAAAGCATAGCCGTTAACCATCCTATTTCAAACTCGGCAAGTAATACCATAACTAAAAGCAAGTTAGATTATGGGCATGAGAATGACAACATCCCTGATCTTCACGTAAACTATGCACTAAGAAGTGGTGAAAATGGACTTTTCTCGCTAGATAACGCTTATGCATTATATCTCAATATGAAAATCGCTTCTCAAGAAGAGTTGGCGCATGTATTGGTGAGCAATGCATTGCTAGGCGATGACCCGCAAAAACCTTGGTTTGACACCAATGGCATTTGCTATTATACGCAAACGGATAATTCTAGTCTTGTATTTGCTTTACTTAACAATAGAAAAGAATTCAGACGCTACCAAACGAGTGCATTTACTACAAAAGCATTTCAAGAGCTAGGAAGTAGCAAGCACCAAGCAGAGCTTCACATGCACGGTTTATTCATGTTAATGCATAAGCTCAAAAACCTAAACTCTAAACAAGTAAGCGACCAAGTAACCAGTAAGTATGAAGAGCAAGAAGTAAAGCAGTGGGTGGATGCAAATACTTCTAAATTACGCTTAGAAGATGTGGTAGAATACGGTAGGGATATTCCAAGCCTATCTAAATCGTTTAGTGATTTATTTGCTATTCAATCTGCGGAAGATCTGGCGCTTTATACAGGCTTTAAAGGCGGATTAAGTGGATTTACACTAACGTTTTACAACGGTTTATTTTCGGCGGTAAATAAGACTATAAATGCTATCACGTCGTTGGGTACTCCCATTATTTTCCAGAATGCGCACGGGAAAGATGAAATTCTTTCGGGACCCTATTTTGCACCACTTGATCTAGTACTTAGCACTAACTATACATTAATCGAAAAAATAGATTCACTCTGTAAAGAACAACAGCTAGATAGAGAAGTCTTTATTAACTGGCTAGTATGCAACAATGGATTTGTAGATTTACGTCCCAATGCTGTGTTAAATATGGCTAAAACCTACATTGGAGGTTTAACAGACCAAATACATATACTACAAACAGAGGAGGCATTCAGAGAAGCAATCAATAATTTGAAGCTAAAAAATGCGCGTAACATAAAAGAGAACTACCATTATAACACCAGTGGATTATTAGCCTATTGTGGCAGAATAACGGGCTTATATGAACAACTAGAGCAGTTTGATTTAAGTTTGGGCACCTACAATGGATGGAAAGCGCTATTCCCAATAGACGGAAATGAGAATCATATACTTATCCCAGGATTGGTGGAGGCTATGCGTCACTATTCCGAAGGTTTGGGCAAGATAACCGGCACGGAATTCTTGTATCCGAGATATGGTTATTTTGGGTAAGAAAAGCAGGGATTAAAGCATTACGCCTTAGCGTTACTTCTTTTTTTCAAAGCACCTTAACATATAAGGTATTTTTACTTTTACTACTTTTTCAAATAACCATTACAAGCACAAAAAAATCCGCTTTCGCGGATTTCTTTTTACATTAAGTATTAAATAAAAAAATATGAATTCACTAATCTACATTATCATGCAGAAAAGAGTTATTAGTACGTAATTCTGGCTTTCTATCTGGTTCCTCTATTAAGCTGGTACGTGATATTTCGCTGTCACTAGAATGAATTACTTCATCTAACAAAACACCTTTTCGCTTATAAGCGGGTACATTTTCCAGTTCTTCCAGCCCGTTTACTTTATTAGAAGTCTCGTTTAATTCACGCAAATATTTCATTCTTTGTTTCATTTGCTCCGTCTTGCGGTCTACACTCAAAGAATCATTCATTTCCATATCATTTAACTGATCAAATATGGTGGTTTGTTTCTGCGTAATGAGCGAGTTCTTAGTAATTCCATCTTCATTGATATTGACCATACTAAGGTCAAATTCTATTTCTCGCTCAGTTATTAACTCTTTTTTATATCGATTATCATTTCTATCAAAACCGGTAGCAATTACCGTTACAGAAATAGCTCGGCCTAACGAAGCATCATAACATAATCCACATTTTAGAGTAGCATCTCTACCTGCTTCATTTTGCAAGAACTCATTGATTGCGGCATACTCATCCATAGTCGCTTCTTCTTCGCCATACGATATATTAACCAGTAAGTCACTTGCTCCCTGTATCTTATTATCATCTAGCAATGGCGAGTTAAGTGCTTGGTTTACCGATCTCATAGCGCGATCTTCACCTTCGCTTAATCCCATTCCCATAATAGAAACCCCACTATTACTCATAGCGGTTTTCACATCTTCAAAATCGACGTTTATACTTCCTGCTATAGTTATAATCTCAGCGATACCTTTAGCTGCAGTAGTGAGCACGTTGTCTGCATGTCCAAATGCTTTGCTTATAGGTAAGTTGCCATATATTTCTTTGATTCTATCGTTAGAGATGACTAGAAGTGAATCTACACTTTCTCGCATTTCTTCTATACCGTGAAAAGCAGCATCACATCTTCTGCCACCTTCAAAGGTAAATGGAGTGGTAATGATACCAACGGTAAGAATACCCATATCTCTAGCAGCCTTGGCTATAACAGGAGCGGCACCAGTACCAGTACCTCCTCCCATTCCGGCAGTGATGAATACCATTTGAGTATTTACTCCAAAAGAATTGATAATATCTTTGATATTTTCTTCCGCAGCTTTTCTACCTACTTCAGGGTTTGAGCCAGCACCTCGGCCTTCGGTAAGTTCGTTACCTATTTGTATTCTATTTGGTATTGGGCTGTTTTCTAACGCTTGCGCATCGGTATTACATATAAAAAAGTCAACTCCATTTATACCTTCACGATACATGTGATTAACTGCGTTTCCGCCTCCACCTCCAACACCCACAACTTTAATAATGGATGATTTGTCTTTTGGTAATTCTACTGTGAAACTCATACGTTTTTTTTATTATTTATAATCAGGTACATCTGCTTCGTCTTTCAACCAATCTTTAATTCGCTCAAATAACGGAGACTTTCTTGGTGTTACTACATCCTCTACAGATCCAGCAACGATATTTATTTGACTTCGCTCTTCGGCTAATCCTCGCAATACCAATCCTACACTAGTTGCATAAATTGGGCTTTTTACTTCGTCTACCATACCCTTTGCCAAATGCTCATTAGGGTAACCTATACGCGCATCCAATCCTGTAATAAATTCTGCTAACTGAGAGATATGTTTTAGTTGAGACCCTCCGCCGGTAAGTACTATACCTCCCGCAAGATTTTTAACATTACTAGCCTTTATTTCATAATACACTAATTCCAATATTTCTTCTACCCTAGCTTGGATAATCATAGATAAGTTCTTAATAGAAATCTCTCTCGCCTCTCTGCCTCGGATACCTGGAATACTTACAATTTCATTTTCACTTAGTTCATTGGCTAACGCGCTGCCAAACTTAATTTTAAGTGCCTCTGCATGAGCCTTCATTACATTACATCCTTCTTTAATGTCTTCTGTAATAATGTTGCCTCCGTAGGGTATAATGGCTGTGTGACGAATAATACCGTCATGGAAAATCGCTACATCTGTAGTCCCACCACCTATATCAACTAATACCACACCTGCTTCTAACTCCTCTTTACTTAACACCGCTTCTGCTGAAGCCAATGGCTCAAGGGCAAGTTCAGAAACTTTAAGGCCCGACTTTTCTACACATTTGTAAATGTTTTTAGCCGCAGAAATTTGACCAGTTATAATGTGAAAATTTCCTTCTAGTTTCACCCCAGACATTCCCACCGGATCCAGAATTCCTGGTTCATCATCTACCGTATAATCTTGTGGAAGCACATGAATAATCCTGTCGCCTGGTTTAACTGCCAGCTTAAACATATCATTCTCTAGCTTTTCCAAATCATCTTTATTGATTTCAGACTCACGATCGTTTCTAATAATCATTCCTTTGTGCTGCAAACTATTAATATGCGCTCCAGCAATGCCAACTTGCACCTTTCTAAGGTCTACATTAGATTTTAAGGCAGCTTCTTTAATCGCTTCTTGTATAGCCAGTACTGTCTTATCTATATTAGATACCACGCCTCGTGTAACGCCTCCATGAGATGACACCTTGCCCATCCCTAAGATATCTACCTTACCATATTGATTGGCTCTTCCTACTATTGCACATACTTTAGTAGTGCCTATATCTAGACCAACGATTATTCTTTCTTGAGATTCTGCCATAATATTATTTACAAACGATTTGGTTCTTATATTTTAAATTTATAGTGTGATACTTTTCCCATCCTATATGATTAAGTCCTTCTTGGTAGAAGAGTATTAACTTTTCAAACTTCTCTGCTATAAGCGTCGTATCACCAATAACTATCCTTTGGTTCTTAATTTTAGGGATAATTACTAAGTCACTATTATCATCTACAAATATCTGTTCTGTTAAGGCCTCCATAAATTCGTTTTCTTGCACATACGTGGATAGTGTGTACACTTTCTTAATCATCGTCTTTGTTAAGTTCCCATTTACAATAGGCACTCTTGCCGCTTCTGTGGTATTGGCAGGAATCTGGGCAAAGTCTTTTGACACATAATATGACGCACCATACGCTGGCACTACACGCATTACTGGTATTCTTTGTTCTATCTCAATAAGAAGTTCGCCTCTCAAGTCAAAACTAACTTCTGCTTTTTTCACTGAGGGCATTTGTTGAATAAGCTTCTCAATGGTAGGCAAGGATAAATTAGCCTGTGATATACCCAATAAACCGCCTACATACCACCTATTAAGTTGATTGTTAATTAAGCGCTTAGTAACTAATTGCTTTTCAATAGGCGCATCTATTTCTATGGTTATTTTTTCGCAAATTTGTTTATTCTGATTTTGTTTTAAAACCACAAAAAGAGCGATAAGTAAGATCACCGAAACCAGATAAAGTAACTTTCGTATATATGGATTTCTTTTAATCGGCATAATACTCTTTTAAGGGTAAAACAAGTCTGTCAATATCTCCAGCACCCAAGGTAAGAAGCACCTCTACCTGATGATTTTTAAGTGTATTTATTACTTCCTCTTTAGCCACACATTGCGCATTAGACAAATCTACCATTGCTAGCACTGCTTCCGAGGTAACACCAGCAATAGGCAATTCTCTAGCGGGATAAATGGGTAATAAAAGTAAGTCATCTACTTGCGAAAGTTCATAGGCAAAATCTGCCATAAAATCCTGGGTACGACTGAATAAATGAGGCTGAAAAATAGCTGTTATCTTTTTGTTTGGATATAATTCTCTTACCGACGAAATAATGGCCCGCAACTCGCTAGGATGATGTGCATAGTCATCAATATAAATTACTTTTTCGGTCGTTAAGATATACTCAAAACGTCTTTTTATTCCTTTAAAGTTTACTAAACCTGCTATAATAGACTCCAATGGTACGCCAGCTTGACGGGTCATTAGAGCCGCCCCAATCGCATTCTCTAAGTTGTGTTGTCCGGGTATGTTTAAGTACAAATCTTCAATTGGATCTTCACCCAAATTATTGCGAATACTAAAATGAGTTCCTTTACCACTTCTGCTTTTTATCATTGCATAATAATCTGCATTTGTGTTTGATGCCGAATACGTAACTCCAGTGATTAAATGCTTGCTACCATATGCCACAAAAACATTGTTTTTATCTGAAACTAAGCTAGAAAAATCTTGATAAGATTTTTCTAGTTCTTCTTGTTTACCGTAAATGTCTAGGTGATCTGCATCGGTACTTGTAAACACCGCATATTGTGGTTTGAGTTGCAAAAATGAGCGATCAAACTCATCAGCCTCTGTTACACTCAGGTGCTGACTTGGCGCTGACTGATAATAATAATTACTGGCTAAGTTTGTACTAATGCCACCCAAAAAAGCTGAAAAATGCATGTTAGAATGCTGTAAAATAGTGGCAACTATACAAGAAGTTGTTGTTTTGCCATGCGTACCAGCTACACTTAAATTTTCTGTTTGAGCGGTAACCATGCCTAGCACTTCAGCACGTTTTTTAAGCTCAAAACCCTGCTCTTTAAAAAAATTAAATATTTTGTTATCTCGAGGAATAGCGGGAGTGTACACCACCAAGCTTTCTACCTTATTTTCAAGTATAATGCTTGGAATGCTTACCACATCATCTATAAATGAAATTTCAATCCCCTCATCAATAAGTGTATGAGTAAGTGGCGATGGCGTTTTGTCATACCCCACTACCATAACGCTGGCATTATTAAAAAACCTCGCCAATGCACTCATGCCTATACCGCCGATGCCTAAAAAATATATGTACTTAGGGTTATCCAAGGTCTTTCATAATTTCGTTAACTATACTTTCTGCTGCATAGGGCTTCCCTAGTTTAATGATTTCTTTGGAAAGCATATCCAGTTGCGATTGATTCCGGAGTAACTCCAAGAGCATATCCGCTATATTCTCTGTGGCTTCTCCATCTTTACATAAGAGAGCTGCACTTTTCTGAACCAAACTCATGGCATTTTTAGTCTGATGATCTTCAGCCACAAAGGGTGATGGAATAAAAATAGTGGGTTTACCTAGCGCCGCTAGTTCCGATACAGACATGGCTCCAGCCCTGCTTATGACAACATCTGCACATTGATAAGCCAAGTCCATGCGTTGTATAAATGAGGTTCTAGTTCCCCAACTAAAGTCACCAAATTCACCGGAGAAGTTTTTACCCGTTTGCCACAAAAGCTGAATTCCGGCATGCTGCATTTTCTCTAAGTTTGCCATAATAGCTTCATTTATGGTTCGTGCACCAAGACTTCCTCCTACTACTAAAACAGTTTTTTTATCGTTTGCCAATCTAAAATAACCCCTTGCCTCATTTTGACTAGCGTTATCTGCAAGCAAGTCTTGTCGTATTGGATTACCCGTAACTACTATTTTTTGGGCAGGGAAAAATAGCTCCATGCCATCATAGGCCACACATATTTTTCGGGCAATATTTTTAAGCAACTTGTTAGTTACCCCTGGATAGGAATTTTGTTCTTGCAAATAAACGGGCACACTCATTTTACTAGCCATATAATTAAGCGGTCCACTTGCGTAGCCTCCTACCCCAACCGTAAATGTGGGTTTAAATGCTTTAATAATTCGGTAGGATTTCAATAAGCTAAAAATCACCTTAAATGGGAGCATAAGGTTCTGTAAACTCCAACTTCTCTGAAAACCCGAAATCCAAAGTCCATGAATTTTATATCCTGCTGCTGGAACTTTTTCCATTTCCATTCTACCTGAGGCTCCTACAAATTCGATTGCAGCGTCTGGATACTTTTTCATTATTTCATTGGCAATTGCTATAGCAGGGAATACATGCCCCCCAGTGCCTCCGCCAGATATCAATACACGTAATTTATTCTGCATCTTCCTTATCTGTATATACGGTTCTACTTGCACTTAGTATGATACCAAATGCTATACTTACAAATAATATAGAGGTACCTCCCCTACTTACGATAGGCAGAGCCAACCCTGTAACGGGCAAAATATTTACAGCAACACCCATATTAATCAACGCTTGCACCACCAAGCTAAATGAAAGTCCAATAGCCAATAGTGCCGCTAGTGAATTTTCTGTTCGTAAGACGATACTAAATGCACGATATAGCAACGTCATGTAAAGTAACAGTAAAAACAACCCTCCCGCGTAGCCATACTCTTCTATAATAATAGCATAGATAAAATCTGCAAACGGAGAAGGTAAAAAATTCTTTTGTCGACTTCGGCCTGGGCCTGTGCCAAAAAGCCCTCCACGTGCCACAGCTATCTTTGCCTGTCTACTTTGGAAACTGCCCCCGTCATCACTGCCATTGCTAAACGCTTCGATCCGTGACTTCATGGTAGCAATCCTACCAAACTGCACGTCCGTATTCATAACGTATGCAAACAAGCCTCCAAGAACCAGCACACCAATTCCTAAAAGTAAGCCGATTTGTTTCATTGGTATTCTACCTAAAAAAAGTACCAGCATACTCGTTAAAAAAAGAACTGCAGATGTAGAAAAATCTTCCGGAAATATAAGGACACAAACCAGGAGTATCCAACCTAATATGGGCAATAATGTTTTCTTAAAATCATGTACTTCACCCTGCCGCTTAGCCATAAATCTAGCTACAAAAACTATTAAAGCCAGCTTCGCAAAATCAGAACTTTGAACCGTAAGTCCGCCAGGTATTGATACCCATCTACGTGCTTCGTTTATCTCAAGACCGAAGAAAAGGGTGTAAATTAAAAGAGGAACAGCCAAATACAACATAATCTGGCCAATACGTGAGTAATATTGAATATTTATAAGATGCGTAAGCCACATTGTTGCTAAACCAAAACCCAACAATGAGACATGCTTTATCAGGTAGTACTCTGTATCTCCGCCACGGTCTTTGTATGCCAAAGTACCAGTAGATGAATACACGGCCATAACCCCTATTACAGAGAGCGCCAAAACGACAAACCATATTACAGGATCGCCCTTTAAGTATTTACCAAAAAGCTCTTTCACGCGCTAACTTATAAACCTCTAACTGCTCTTTTAAACTGATTACCTCTATCTTGATAGTTCTCAAACAAATCAAAAGAAGCACATGCAGGAGAAAGAAGTACTGTTTCTCCTTTTTCACCTAAACTATACGCAATTCGAACCGCTTCCTCTGCTGAATTAGCGTTAATCATCATGTCCACATCTTTACGAAATGCTTGATGTAACTTCATATTATTTACTCCAAGACACACAATTATTCTTACTTTTTCTTTAACCAAAGGGCTAAGAGATTCGTAATCATTTCCTTTATCAACGCCACCTGCTATCCAGATAATCGGATCTTCTACGCTTTCAAGAGCATACCAAGCTGCATTTACATTGGTAGCTTTACTGTCGTTTATAAAGTTAATGCCCTTCACCTTTGCTACATACTCCAGTCTGTGCTCTACATTTTTAAAATCAGAAAGACTTTCTCTGATGCTCTCTTTTCTAATCAGCAAAGAATTGGCGATAATAGACGCTGCCATAGAGTTGTAAGTATTGTGCTTACCTGCGATTGTTAATTGATTTACGGCCATGTTAAATTCGGTTTTTGGTTTGTTAAGTTTTATGTTGATTTGATTATCTGCTACCCAGGCTCCTTCTTCCAACGGACCACCATCATAGGTGAATGGTATAAGCTGAGCTTCGGTAATGTGATTTTTAAGTTGATTTTTAATCACCTCATCATCAGCACAGTAAATAAATTTCTGCGCAGAGGTTTGATGATTATTTATTCTAAACTTAGACTCAATGTATCCTTGAAAAGAATCATATCTATCTAAATGATCAGGAGTGATATTTAGTAATACTGCGTAATCCAATCTTACGGTATGCATACCGTCAAGCTGAAAACTGCTCAGTTCGAGCACATAGTATTCATGGTTTTCTTCGGCAACCTGTTTTGCAAAACTGTAACCTACATTACCCGCTAAACCTACTTTGAGCCCTGCTTTTTGTAGCAAATGGTGAGTAAGAAGTGTCGTGGTTGTTTTCCCATTGGTTCCTGTAATACCGATAAGTACTGCGTTGGTATATGCGGCTGCAAACTCTATCTCTCCTTCAATCTGTATATTTTGATCTGCAGCTTGCTTTAATATAGGAACGGTATCTGCTATCCCTGGGCTTTTAACTATTTTAACAGAAGAAAGTATCTTCTCCACATCGTGACCACCTTCTTCATAGGCAATACCATATTTCTCAAGCTCGGCTTTGTATTGTGGTTTTATTTGACCATAGTCAGACACCCACACATCAAAACCTTCTTTCTGAGCTAAGATGGCCGATCCAACACCGCTTTCACCGGCACCTAATATGGAGATAAGGTTACTCACGTTTATCTTAATTTGAAAGTGATGATGGTAAAAATGGCTAGCATAATGCCTACTATCCAAAATCGGGTAACTATTTTAGGCTCGGCATAACCAAGTTTTTGATAATGGTGATGTAAAGGAGACATCAAGAAAACACGTCTTCCCTCGCCATATTTCTTTTTAGTATATTTAAAATAGCTTACCTGAATCATGACACTTAGATTCTCAGCTAAAAAAATACCGCAGAGTATAGGCAAGACCAATTCCTTGCGAATCATAAGTGCTAACACAGCTATAACTCCACCCAAAGCGAGACTACCTGTATCACCCATAAATACTTGAGCAGGAAAACTGTTATACCATAAAAATCCAATACACGCACCAGCAAACGCTGCCGCATAAATCACCAATTCTCCTTGATTAGGAATAAACATTATTCCCAAGTAGTCCGAAAAAATAAGGTTACCACTTATAAAGGCCAATACCGCCAGCGTAACTCCAATAATTGCCGAACTCCCTGCGGCAAGACCATCTATACCATCGGTTAGATTTGCTCCGTTAGAAACCGCAGTGATAATAAAAATAGCGACTAACATATACACCACCCAAGCCCATTTATTAGCACCTTCATCATCCATCCAAAACAGCAGTTTCGAATAGTCTATTTGGTGTGTTTTCAAAAAGGGAAGTGTAGTGGTTGTACTTTTTACATCCTGAAAATACATCAACTGTCCATTAATCTCTTTTACCTCTGCTCCCGCTGGAGCCTCACTTACTGTGTCAATTTTATATTGCTCACGTACAACCACATTATCATTAAAATGTAGAACTAAGGCCACAATAACTCCAAGTCCGATTTGTCCAATTCCCTTAAACTTCCCCGCCAATCCGGCTTTATCTTTCTTGTATATTTTTATATAATCATCTATAAAACCAATTACACCTAGCCAAATAGTGCTAAAAATCATTAGCAACACATACACATTATTTAACTTAGCAAAAAGGATGGTTGGGATAAGAATAGCGGCTAAAATGATTAACCCTCCCATAGTTGGGGTACCTTTCTTAGCCTCTTCGCCATCCAATCCTAGCGTTCTGATTGTTTCGGCCGCTTGAAGATTTCTAAGTTTTTCAATTAAACTTTTGCCAAAAAGCAAGGAGATAACCAACGAAATAATAACCGCCATTGCCGCTCTAAAAGAGATATATTGAAATACTCCGGCCCCTGGTAAATTGTAATTTTGTTGCAGATAATCGAATAAATGATACAGCATTAGTCTTTTATTAATTTTAAGTTTTTGGTAATAATCGCCTTATCGTCAAATGGGTGTTTTACTCCATTTATATCTTGGTATGTTTCGTGCCCTTTTCCCGCTACGAGTATTACGTCGTCTGCATTACTAAGGCTTATAGCCGTTTTTATAGCTTCTTCTCTATTTACTATTTTAAGTACTTTTTTGAAATACCGAGGTTCAACACCTAGCATCATTTCTTCTATTATGGCATCTGGGTCTTCAGACCGTGGATTGTCTGAAGTAAGAATAACTCTATCGCTGGCCATGCAGGCTATACGAGCCATTACAGGCCGTTTCTCTCTATCTCTATCTCCGCCGCATCCTATTACCGTAATTAATTGCTCATTTTTGGTACGGATTGCATTGATAGTGTCTACCACATTTTGAAGTGCGTCTGGAGTATGCGCATAATCAACTATAGCAGTTACACCTCCTTGTTGTATACTTTGAAAACGACCATCCACACTATTAATGGCGCTTAAAGCCGTTACTATATCCAGGTGTTCTTTACCCAATAAAAATGCGACGGAATAAACAGCTAATACATTATAAGCATTAAAATTACCTACCAATCTTAACCATACTTCAGATCCATTAATATCTAAAAGCATTCCGTTAAAATCACTTTCGATAACCTTAGTTTTAAAATCAGAAACCGACTTTAAACTATAGGTGTATTTGGTAGCTTTAGTATTTTGCATCATGACCAAGCCGTTCTTATCATCTTTATTTACCAGTGCAAATGCATTGAGCGTTAACCCATCAAAAAGTCTTTTCTTGGTATATAAATAATCTTTAAAATCAGTATGATAATCTAAATGATCGTGTGTGATGTTCGTGAAAACCGCACCATCAAATTCTAGTCCCGCTGTTCTTTTCTGATGCAATGCGTGTGAACTCACTTCCATAAACGCATATTCACAACCTGCATCTACCATCTCTGCAAGCAATTCATTGATGCGAATGCTGTTTGGAGTGGTATGTGTAGAAGCCGTATCTGTTCCGTTTATACTATATTTAATAGTAGAGAGTAAGCCACTTTTATGACCTAAATTCATAAAGCACTCATATAGCATAATAGCGATAGAGGTTTTGCCATTAGTTCCGGTTACTCCTATTAGTTTTAGGTTATGGCTTGGATTATCGTAAAATTCAGAAGCTAAACAACCCAGTGCCTCTGCAGCATCCTCCACCAAAATAACGGTTATTCCTTCTTGTGCTTCTAGAGGTTGTTCGCACAAAATTACCGTTGCTCCTAAAGAAATAGCCTTAGGTATAAATAAGTGACCGTCGGTACTTACCCCTTTTATAGCTGCAAAAACATAATCAGCTTTAACCGCTCTGGAGTCTAGCGTAAGTCCTGCCACCTCTATTTCAATGTCTCCATAAATCGAAATCGGCTTAATTGCTAACAGTATATCGCTTAATGTTCTCATTTTAATTGAATTCTTACACGTTGATTTTTGATAACTCTCACACCCGGATTCGGACTTTGTTCCATCACTCTGCCATAACCTGATATAAGTGGTTTCAACCCTTGCATTTCCAATAAATACATGGCGTCTTTGGCACCCAATCCTTTTACATTTGGCATTATGCCAGTATTTACTACAACATTTTTTGCTGTTCCTTTGGTTGCGTCTATTCTTACTACCTCTCCATCTATCTCTTCATTTAACGAAATATTCAAATACCTACTTAGGATATTAAAATCAGAGACATATCCTGCCGTATAAGTGGGTGCCTTTTTTACACTAGCGTTTACTTCTTGCTTAACACTAATGGTATATATTTTTTCGGCTATTTCCGCAAAAACAGGTGCTGCCACATACGATGCATAAAAAACTCCATTACTCGGTCTATTTATCATCACGTATATACTGTAAGCTGGTTTATCTGCCGGAAAGTGACCTACGAAACTGGCATTGTACAACTTGGTAGTTTGGTAAGCTCCGCCACTTGCAATTTGTGCTGTACCCGTTTTGCCAGCCAGGGCAACTACGTTTGATTTTACGTTACTCGCAGAACCTTCGGTAAATACAGCGGCCGTTAATTTTTTGATTTTATCCGACGTCTCCTTAGAACACACCGTCACTTCTTTTACTTTTTTGTTATTGTCTTTGATCACTAATCCTGCATCAGTAACCTCGTTTACCAATCGTGGCTTAATCATTTTACCATCATTAATAATACCATTATACGCTGCAAGTAATTGAAGCGGAGTATGCTGATTTTCATAACCTATTGCCAACCATGGAAGCGTAAGCTTAGACCAAGAACTACTGCTAGGATGGTTCAAAAAAGGCTTGGGTTCACCCAAGATTTCTATTCCTGTTTTCTTGTCTAAATCTAACGTTTTGAGATGCGCTAAATATTTACTTGGATTCTTATTATAGTTATCAAAAATGATAGATGAAAATGCCACATTACTTGATCTTGCAAAGGCTTGCGTAAAACTCATTTTTTGAAAACGCCCTTTATCGGAGTCTTGCATAGGCTTACCAAAGTAATCTCGCTCACCATTTTGAATATCTAAACTGTCATCTAAATCAATAAGCTCGTCTTCAAAAGCAGCCATTGCAGAAAAAACCTTCCATACACTACCGGGCTCATAACTCTCCCCTATGGCACTGTTGTACTGCTCCACAAACTCACCTGTTTCCGTTACTCTTAAATTAGAAATAGCTTTTATCTTACCCGTCGCTACTTCCATTACAATTACGCTCCCGTGGTCAGCTTTATGTTTTAATAAGGCTTTCTCCAGTGACCGTTGGGTTATTTCCTGAAAATCAATGTTTATCGTAGTATGTACGTCTCTACCATTTTGAGGCTCAAGAAGATTTTCATCATTTACTGGCCTGTAGCCTCCTGAAATTCTCTGAACAATACGCTTACCCTTAACCCCACCGAGATCACTATTATAAGCTCGCTCCAAACCCACGCCCGGATTATCTATTGTGCTATAACCAATAGTCCTATACGCCAATTGCCCGGCTGGTTTTACACGTTTAGTGGTAAGCTCTGAGAGATAGCCTCCTTTGTATCTTCCTTTGTTAAATAAAGGTAATTTTTTGAGCACTTTTTGCTCAGAATAGGTCACTCTTCTTCGTATCAGCGTATACCTGTTTTTATCTCTCCTCGCTCTTAAAAGCATAGTACGATAGTATGAAGCTGTGTTGTCTGGAAAAACCTCTGAGAGACCAATTGCCAATTGATCTACGTATGTCTTAAACGTATCTGAACTTGGAACTGTAGCATCCCAACGTATCTCATAAATAGGCATTGACGTAGAAAGTAAACTTCCGTCATCAGAAAAAATATTGCCTCGGGAAGCAGAAATATCTTGCTGATGTATGGTGATACTATCTGATAAACTCAGCCATTTTTCACCCTCAAGCACCTGCACTTTGAACATTTGAAAAAGAATAAGACCGGCAAAAATGACTACCGCCCCCATACCAAATACCACACGCCACAATATATCTCGCTTGATATTGGTCATTTAGTATTAGGAATTAAGTTAATAGGTCTATTTGGCTCTTTCACCCCTTGATCAGACAATCTTTCTTCGAGATTGGCACGTGATCTATTTTTCATAATCTCCGCCTTTAACGTGATATTTTCAGCACGTAACTCAATAAGATTTTTTTTAGCTGTCTCTATGTCGCGTACAAAATTATCTGTACGATGCGTCAGATATATATACAGCAGAGCTAAGGCAAACAAGAAGCCTAGGTAGTAAATCCATTCGGCAGTAAGGGTAATTTCTTTGTTCGAAGTGGATTTTTTAGTAGCAGCCATTAGATTTTTTCCGCTATTCGTAATTTGGCACTTCTAGCTCTGGTATTGAGCCCTATCTCATCACTCGTAGCCACAACTGGCTTCTTAGTTAACGCTTTGTACACTTGAGGCAAATTGCCAAAATGATCAGTAACTCTATCTCCAGCAACGTTACCTGTTTGTATCAAATTTTTTACAATACGATCCTCCAACGAATGGTAAGACATCACCACCAATCGACCTTCAGGCTTAAGCAACCTTGTAGCTTGCTCGAGCATTTGCTCTAGGGTTCTTATCTCTGCATTTACCTCAATACGAACCGCTTGATATATCTTAGCTAGTGTTTTATTTTTTGTCTTATCATTTAAGAACTTAGACACTGCAACTTCCAAGTCTTCTGTGGTAATTATTTCCTTTACTCCTCTGTAATCAACAATCGCATTTGCTAACATAGATGCTTTATCCAGTTCTCCATAGCTACGTAGAACCTTAGCAAGCTTTGGCTGATCATAGGTGTTTAATACTTGTTTAGCTGAAATCTCAGACTCCGTATTCATACGCATATCCAAATCAGACTCACCAAAACGAAAAGAAAAACCTCTACTACGTTCATCCAAATGATAAGAACTCACACCTAAATCTGCCAAAAGACCATCCAACTGACCCACATTATGATACGAACAAAAATTTTCTAAGTACCTAAAATTAGCTTCGCAAAAAAGCAATCGCTTATCCTCTATGTTATTTCGTAAGGCATCCGCATCTTGATCAAAAACAATTAAGGTACCGTCTTGATCTAACGCATCGAGTATAGCTCGGGAATGTCCACCTCCGCCATAAGTCACATCTACATATGTTCCCTTGGGATTTATGCTTAAGCCTTCCAAACACTCTTTAAGCATAACAGGAACATGATAATTACTCATCCTCACCTCCACTTCCGTTACTTCCGGCTCCACCCAATACATCTTCAGCAAGATCCGCAAAATCATCAGCGTCTACTTCCATCATTTGCTCGTACAAGTGTTTACTCCAGATTTCTATTCTATTGCCATACGCATAAAAAATAGCTTCATTTTTAATTTCTGCGTATTCGCACAACTTCTTAGGCACCAGTAATCTTGAAGCATTGTCTAGCTGCACTTCTGTAGCTCCATTACTGAATTGACGAACGAAAAGACGATGTTTCTTATTAAAGTGATTTAGAGAAGAAAGATTGGTTAATTCTAAATCCCAATCTGCTCGAGTATAAAGAGTTAGGCATTTTTCAAAACCACGATTAACCACCAATTTACTTACCGCATCAGGAGGCAACTGCTTTTTTAAGCCAGCAGGAAGCACCACCCGACCCTTGTCGTCCAGTTTTACTTCAAATTCTCCTATATACAGTGGCTTATCCAATGCTATTAATTTCTTGGAAACAAAAGTATGACGAAATATCCCACTTTCTCCCACATCCTCCCACTTATTTGAAATAAGTATTCCACAATCAATGTTATTAACTTGGCTACTAATGTTTTATGTAGTGGTAGAAATTCCCGTAAATATACAGAATTAGCGTTTATCGACGGTTAATGACTAGATTTTTGATGGATTTATGCCCAAAGTGGGACAAAATAAGATTACCTCTTTTCAGAGTACAGAGACTAGAATGACGCATTTTAAGCAAAAAAAAGGCGAGCCATATGGCTCGCCTTTCAGTTATAAGAATATTAATTTTATCTAATATCTGTAAAATTACTTGAAAGCAGTTTTACAGACAGATCTAAAAAAGAACTGCGTTTTTACTCCATTTGGAGCGTCAGCGCTTATTTTCATCAGTCCTTATCAGATTTTAACGATCGTTGCTTCGTCTATCGTCACGACCTCTTCCGCCGCCACGATTATCTCGTCCGCCGCCTCTGCGATCATCTCTTCCGCCTCTATCACCTTCGCGTTTTTCTCTTGGAGGTCTTTCAATATAGCCTTCTGGTTTCTCGGTAAGTACTTTCATAGAAAGTTTCATTTTCCCGCTACGCTCGTCTATTTCTAATAGCTTTACTGTAACTTCTTGACCTTCAACTAGCGGTGCTTTATCCATGGTTTCTATGCGTTCCCAAGATATTTCAGAGATATGAAGCAATCCTTCTTTACCTGGCAATATCTGTACAAATGCACCAAAATCCATTATTTTGGTAATCTTACCTGTATACTCTGTTCCTGGCTCCGGATCAGTTATAATGCCCATAATCCAAGCTTTTGCAGCTTCTATTGGACCACTTCCTACTCCAGATATTTCTACATTTCCAAAATCACCTTCTTCTTCAATGGTTACAATGGCTCCAGTCTCTCTTTGTATTTCCTGAATCACTTTACCTCCAGAACCGATTACTGCTCCAATTTTGTCTTTTGGAATTTGCATCATCTCTATTTGCGGCGCATGATCTTTTAGGTTTTCATTTGGCTTAGCAATGGTTTTTTCCATTTCACGTAAAATATGCATTCTACCTTCTTTGGCTTGCAAAAGTGCTTCTTCTAAAACATCATAAGAAAGGCCTTCTACTTTCATATCCATTTGACAGGCATAAATTCCGTTTTCATTACCCATTACTTTAAAATCCATATCTCCTAAGTGATCTTCATCACCCAAAATATCTGAAAGAATAGCATAACGACCATCTTTGTCTGCTACCATACCCATAGCAATACCACTTAAACCTGATTTTACTTGAATACCTGCATCCATCATAGCCATACTGCCCGCACATACTGTAGCCATAGAGCTACTACCGTTACTTTCAAGTATATCAGAAACAATACGAAGTGTATAAGGAAAATCATCCGGAAGCATTTTTTTCAAGCCTCTTTCTGCCAAGTTACCATGACCTATTTCTCTTCTACCTGGACCTCTATTGGGTCTAGCCTCTCCTACTGAGAATGAAGGGAAGTTATAATGCAACATAAACTTGCTAAAGTATTTCTCCATAGCGTTGTCTATCATCTGCTGATCTAATTTAGAACCAAGAGTTACTGACGTAAGTGATTGTGTTTCACCTCTTGTAAATAAGGCAGAACCGTGTGCAGAAGGCAAGAAATCTACCTCAGACCATATTTGTCTTACTTCATTCAATGCACGACCATCTAAACGATGCTTAAGATCAAGCATCATATTTCTAACCGCTTCTTTCTTAGACTTACCAAGGTATCTTTTTACCATTGTAAGTGTGTCACCATCTGTATCTTCTGCCAATGACTCGATATACTCTTTGTCGATTGCTTTGAATTTTTCAGAACGTTCTTCTTTTACAGAAGGAACTTTTGCTGCATCATAGTATTTTTGATATGTAGCATCAATTACTGTAGTCTTAAGTTCGTCACTATTTGTCTCATGATTATAAACACGTGGAGCTTTACGGCCTCCCATTTGCTCACAAAGAGCAAGTTGTGCTTCACAATCTTTTTTGATGAACTGATGAGCAAACTTAAGTGCTTCTACCATTTCTTTTTCAGAGATACCATTCATTTCACCTTCCACCATATTGATGTCAGCTGCTGTTCCTGCAACCATAAGATCTACATCAGAATTTTCCATTTCTGAAGCAGTAGGGTTTATAACCCATTCGCCATTTATGCGACCTACGCGTGGTGATGATACTGGTCCTTCAAAAGGAATATCTGTAATTGTTAATGCAGCAGAAGCTGCAAGCGCAACCAATGCATCTGGTAAGACATCTACATCAGCAGACATCAATTGAATCATAACTTGCGTTTCCGCGTGATAATCATTCGGAAAAAGTGGACGAAGCGTTCTGTCTACAATTCTACATACCAAAATCTCAGCATTAGACAATCTTCCTTCTCTACGAAGAAACCCTCCTGGAATACGTCCACCTGCTGCGAATTTTTCTTGATAGTCAACAGACATAGGTAGAAAATCTACGCCGTCTCTTGCATCTTTGTTTGAAACTACTGTTGCAAGTAACTTCATTTTGCCTTGGGTAAGTACGACAGCACCATGTGCCTGACGTGCCAATTTACCCGTTTCTAGTGTGACATCTTTGCCATCACCGTAAGATAATTTTTGTGTAAATACGTTCATAATGTTGCGGTTTTTCCGCCAATGTTTTAAAAAATGTTTAATCGCCAGCCCAATGCCAACGGGTTATTATTTTTTGTTCTACATTGTTGAAATTAAAAGCTATGTAAACCAAAGGTCTACATGCGGATAATTATTCGACTTTTGAAAACAAAAAGTATAGATGCACAAAAACATCGGCATTAGCCAATGTAGTTATACATGCTAGTTTCTCAACTATACGAACGGGACTTTTTTCCAGAAAGCTTGTTATTCCTGTGTAACACAGGAATACTAGGCCTATTACTTTCTGATGCCTAGTTGCTTGATAAGTTCACGGTAGTGAACAATATCTTTCTTAGCAATATAGTTTAAAAGAGCTCTTCTTTTACCTACTAGCTTAATAAGGGTAAGTTCTGTTGAGTAATCTTTTTTGTTAATTTTAAGGTGTCCAGTAAGGTGCGTAATTCTATGAGTGAATATCGCAACTTGTGCTTCTGCATGGCCAGTATTCTTAGCGTCTCCGCTGTACTGAGCTATTAATTCTGATTTTGTTTCTGCTGTTAAACGCATGTGTATTTGTAAATATTTCTATTTATAGGGCTGCAAAAGTAAGAATATTTATTAATTATGGATGTTAAATTCTTAAATATCTATTCTATTTGTTGTGCCAGTGAATGCAATTCTTATTTAAGCTCCAGACAAGCCTTAATACCCACCAGCCCATTTACGCACAAACCACTCCAAACTAAGTAAGGAGAGCAGCAACCAAAACAGCCATTTGAATTTAATTAAATCTTCAAGCTTATTCTCTTCAGCTATTACAGACTTAAGATTTTCGTTGGCAAGTAGCGACTGACCCAAGCTTTGCATCGCTGCGTAGGGCACAAACTCACCATCAGTCGAAGCAGATAATTGCCTAAGCAAACTAAAATCTGCGGTAAGATTGGCAAGTTCCTTCTGCTGGCCAACTACCGTAAAATAACCTTTATCCGTTAATGAGACGCCACCTATGGTTGCTTTGGCCTCAAATTGATATGCTCCTGCAGCAAGATTAGGCAATACCAATCTATACTGACTTCCACTGGCGGTCATCGTATGCTTATATACCTTCCCGTCAGCATTTTTTAAATTTACATTGATTTCCTGACCGCTTAACGCATCCAAACTTTGGTTATATAATTCTCCTATGAGTGATACATTATCTCCTATACCATATTGCTTTGCATTTGGATACACTTTAAGCAACTTCTTCTCTTCTTTTACGGCTAAGTATTGAACCATTTTTGTAATCAAACTATTCACTCCATCCGTATTCCCATTTTTTTCAAAGTCAATAAGACGCCATTGCCACAATCCTGTTCCTGCTAAAATGCCTAACCTCGAATTACTACGGTTGTTTAATAAAAGTAACGGCTCTTGTGTACTCACAGAACCTATTTGCTGAAAGAGCAGCACATCGCTTGGTACATAGCCTGAAAATTTGCCAAAAGGGGCCGTAAGTGGTGGCCATTTTTTTATGGACGAAGCCAAGAATGGATCTAGTTCAAAATATTCAAACGCAGGATTCAAATTAGGTAAAGCAGCGATTACGCCCCGTCCGGATACACTAAATTTAATATCCTGACTTCCGTTATTAAAAATACGGCTATTGAACTTGTCGCCTACGATTAGTAACATCGGGACTCCACTGCTTTTTAGCTTTTCGTATAAATTGAGTTGCGCAGGAGAAGCAAACCAATTATGTAAAATTACCAAATCACAATCAGGTGACACTGCAAATGATCCCAGTACAATAGAGGCTTCATAATTCTCATGGGCATTTATAGCTGCCCGAAGCATGCCTAAATCAGGATGTGGTGCCTCTGCCCATAATTCCACCTTCTTTTTGCCGTCTATTACATCTACATAAAAAGTATAGGCGTTGTTCTGCTTATTCTTTTCATTATCAAACGTAGTAAGTCTAACCTCCACCTTATTCTGTCCGAGAGTTTTGGCTTTAGCAACAACATCTGTCTCCATAAAAAACGATTCCTTATGGATAGCAATGCTCTTTTGAACAATACTAACACCATTGTGTAGAACTTGTAAATTAGCTTGTTTCCCTAATAGTTTACTCGCTTTTACTTCAATGCGCAATGGGAACTCATTTCCCAAATACGCTAAGCTATTGTGCGACACATTATGAACACTCAAGTCTGCATAGACCACAGAGTCTCCGGTACCAACCGTGTAGATTGGCACTTTATAATTTTCGATTACAAAACCAGGATTACTACCCGCATTGTAAATACCATCTGTAATTAACACCACCGCTCCCAAATTTTGATTAACCTGTTGTTCGGTAGCATAACGCAGTGCCATTGAAATATCTGTTTCAGTACCTTTAGCCGATAACTTATCTGCAGAAGCAAATGCGGGGACATCGCTAAAAGCCACTACATTTACATCATACTTTTCGGAGAGATTAGTCTGTAACTCTGTGACAGATTGAGACAAACTAGTGGTAGACAAACCGTTACTCATCGATTTGGAGTCATCTACGACTAAAGAAATAATAGGTTTCTGGGTAATAAACCCAGCATACTTTAAGACCGGACCAAGGAGCAAAAATGCTAGAATACTACCCAGTAAAAAACGCAGGCAGGGTAATAGTAGTAGAACCCACTTATGATCTCCAAAACGCTCACGATCTTTCGAGTTATAATACAGTAAACTAGCATACGCGGCGCCGATAATTATGCATAGTAAAACAAACCACCACGGGTAAGCTATGGAGACATTCCAATTCAATACGGCAATGATAATCAATCTCAAGTGGGAAGTGCAAATGGAAACGCTAATAAAAGAATAACACATTATGCATTAAGCTTATCTCAATAAGAATAGAGAAAAAACCAAACTGCAAGGACTAATTACTAAAAAAGAACAATGTACCAAGAACTTCATACTTGAATTTGAGCATGAAAAATTACCTTTGCGCCCGTGATAGAAACAGACATCATAATAATAGGTGCAGGTCCTACTGGATTATTTGCCGTTTTTGAAGCCGGATTACTAAAGCTAAAATGTCATTTAATAGACTACCTGCCACAACCTGGAGGTCAGCTAGCGGAGATATACCCGAAAAAACCCATTTACGACATACCTGGATTTCCTAGTATATTGGCAGGAGACTTAGTAGACAATCTTATGGAACAAGCAAAGCCATTTAACCCTGGCTTCACCTTGGGAGAAAGAGCGGAAACTATTGAGAAAACAGAAGACGGAAAGTTTATAGTAACTACCGACAGAGGAACAAAGCATAGTGCTCCGAACATAATGATTGCGGGCGGATTAGGATGCTTTGCTCCTCGAAAACCAGAGCTCGAAAACATTGCTAAGTTCGAAGATCATGGCATTGACTACATCATAAAAGATCCTGAAAAATTCAGAGATAAAAAAATAGTAATTGCGGGAGGCGGCGATAGCGCGCTAGATTGGTCCATATTCTTGGCAGATGTGGCTAGTAACGTAACGCTTGTGCACAGAAGAACGGCTTTTAGAGGAGCGTTGGATTCTGTTGAAAAAGTAGAAAACTTGGTGGCTAGCGGAAAAATGACCTTAATCACCGAGGCAGAAATAACCGAGCTCAAAGGCGACAGTGAGTTAACAGGCCTGAGCATATCGCAAGGTAGTGAAACGACTCTGCATGTAGACACCGATTACTTCATCCCACTTTTTGGTCTGAGTCCAAAACTAGGACCAATCAAGGAATGGGGTCTTGACCTAGGTAAAGAGGCTATTTTGGTAAACACAACAGATTACCAAACCAATGCACCTGGCATATTTGCTATTGGGGATATAAATCAATACGAAGGAAAGTTAAAGTTGATTCTTTGCGGCTTTCATGAAGCTACACTTGCTGTACAATCATGCTACAAACGAATTTTTCCTGACCGAAAACTTGTGTTGAAATATACCACGGTAATGGGAGCCCCAGGTTCTTAACTTTTTATTTGTTGAGGTACTAGGATCATTCAACCCTAATCTTTAAACCACATATGAAAATATACCACAACAATAGGTGCTCCAAAAGCAGACAATGTTTAGCCTTAATGCCCAAAGAAGGTGTTGAAATTATAGACTACATTTCTAATCCGTTATCAGAAGATCAGTTAACTTCACTTATTATAAAATTAGGTATTACGCCTATTGAATTAGTACGAAAAGGCGAGGCTATTTGGAAAGAGCTTTACAAAGGGAAAGTTTTATCTGATGCAGAAATAACTGCTGCTATGGCAGCGCACCCAAAGTTGATAGAACGTCCGATCGTTGAAACTACAGAAAACGCAATAATTTGTAGACCTCCCGAATTAGTATTGACATTTCTTTGATTGTGTAAATAGTTCTTAAAAACTTTAAAGCTCGTAATACTACTCCGTAAAACCACAACGTCTTTTGCTAACAAAGAAGTACACCAAGAAAAAGTGAATCGCTAGATTTTCTTTGAAATCTCCACTTGGTGCGGATAGGGTATCTCGATATTATTATCATCCAAAGCCTTTTTTATAGCTTCATTTGAGGCAAAATAGACTTCCCAATAATCTACCGAACGTGCAAAAGGTCGAATGGTCAAGTCTACGGAGCTATCTCCAAAACCGATTACACCCACAAAAGGAACTGGATGCTCAAGGACTTTGGGTACATTTTTTATGGCCTCTAAAATCACAGCTTTTGCTTTTTCAATATCTTCTTCGTATCCTATACCTACCTTAAGATCTACTCTTCGGTTATCCTCTTTGGAGAAATTAATCACCTTATTATTAGCCACATGACCGTTAGGCAGTATTACGGTATTATCTGAGGGAGACGATAAAATAGTATACAAAACAGTAATACTTTTCACTTCTCCCCTTTCACCATCGGATTCTATAATATCTCCTACTTTAAAGGGTTTAAATAACAAAATCAAAACTCCTCCTGCAAAATTAGATAGACTTCCTTGCAAGGCTAATCCCACGGCTAATCCAGCCGCACCAAGAATTGTAACAAAGCTTGTAGTCTCAATACCCAGCATAGATGCCACCGTTACCAATAATAATACCTTAAGCCCTACATTAACCAAACTGCTCAAGAATGGAATCAGAGAAACTTCTACTTTATTAGATGTCATCAATCGTTTGAGCCAACCATTTATTCTTCCAATCAACCACCAACCAATTATTAACACCAATAACGCTGAAAGAAAAAGCGGAACCTGCTCCACCAAAATTTTATTACCTCGAACTAACCAATATCTTGTGTCTACATTACGCATAACTGGGGCAAGATTAATAAAATATGTATAAAATACTTCATACTGAAGGTAAGTTTACAAATACACAATTATCTTCGTTGCAGGTTTAATAATGAAGATATCATATAACTGGTTACAACAATTCATAAAACTAGATTCGCCATTAGAGCAAATCTGTGAAAAGCTTACGATGAGTGGTCTAGAAGTAGAGCACATTTTAACCACCGAATCTATAAAAGGCGGACTTAAAAATTTGGTGGTAGGACACGTTCTCTCTAAAGAAAAACATCCTGACGCAGACAAGCTAAACAAAACTACAGTAGACGTAGGTAACGGGACAATACTCAATATTGTGTGTGGAGCAACCAATGTAGAAGTTGGTCAAAAAGTAGTAGTAGCTCCTGTAGGCACTATGATTTATATGGCGGATGGAAGTTTTGAAATCAAAGCCTCAAAAATAAGAGGTGAACTTTCGGAAGGAATGATATGCGCTGAAGATGAAATAGGTTTAGGCAGCAGTCATGATGGCATTATGGTTCTTGATCCTTCTGTGGTTCCTGGAACACTTCTTACTGAACTGTATGAAGTAGATACAGACACACAACTAGAAATTGCCATTATACCCAATAGAGGCGATGCCATTTCTCACTTGGGAGTTGCCCGCGAACTTCAGGCACTAACGGGAATAAAATATAAGAAACCTTCCATAGAGAGCATCGACGCGCGCGGTCAAATGAGAATAGATGTCAGCATCGAAGACGCAAGCGCAGTTCCAAGATACAGCGGCATTACCATAACCAGTGTAGATATTAAAGAATCTCCAGATTGGCTTAAAAAAAGACTTCAATCTATTGATCTAAAACCAATTAATAATGTTGTTGACATAACTAACTTTATTCAGCATGAGCTTGGTCAACCCTTGCACGCTTTTGACTATAACAAAATAGCTGGACATAAGATAGTGGCTCGTTTTGCTAAAAAAGGTGAAAAAATAACTACCCTTGACGAGGTAGAAAGAGAACTAAACGAGAATCATCTGGTTATAGCTGATAGCGAAAAACCTCTTGCGCTTGCAGGCGTTTTGGGCGGATTAGACTCCGGCGTAAATAGCTACACCAAAACCATTTTTATAGAAAGCGCTTATTTTAACCCTGCCGCAGTTCGAAAAACAGCTAAGAGTTTTGGGTTAAATACAGATGCCAGTTATCGGTTTGAGAGAGGAACAGATCCTGAAATGGTAAACTACGCCCTTATAAGAGCAGTTAACTTGATTCAAGAACTTGCAGGAGGGGATGTAGCTTCGGAAGTAGTTGACGTGTATCCTGAAGTGATTGAGCCATTGCAAATCGAAATCAAATTAGATGACCTCAATACATTTGTAGGACACGAAATTCCAGAGGATGATGCCTTACGGATTCTACAAAGTCTTGAAATAAAAATTAAAGCCAACAACAATCGAAATTTATTTTTAGAAGTACCCCGTTACCGACCAGATGTAGAGCGTCCAGTTGACGTGTATGAAGAGATTCTTCGTGTGTATGGATTTGATAATATTCCAATTCCTCAAAAAGTAAACTACATCCCATCGGTTATTGCTAAAAATGCTCCAAATAAACTAAAAGCAAAAATCAGCAATTACCTGAGTGATATTGGGTTTAACGAGATCATGAACAACTCATTAGTATCCAGCAAATGGTACACAGAAGATGAATTAAAAGAGGCTGTACACATGCTAAATCCGCTGAGCCAAGACATGGGTGTGATGCGAATGGAACTGGTTAATTCTGCACTGAGCACTGTAGCGTATAACGTTAACCGTAAAAACAGTGATGTAAAGTTTTATGAATTTGGCAAAACCTACTTCAAACGCAACGGCAAATACGAAGAGTACGAAGTGTTACAAATTACTTTTTCCGGAAACAGACATCCAGAACATTGGAGCACAAAAAACATTAAAGCAACTCAAGATGAACTTCTTGCTGTAGTTTCTAATGTACTTACCAAATTAAATATTGCACCTAAGCATCTGGAGAAGTTGACCCAATCTGCGATTATTAATAAAGAGCAATTAAAATCTCATGGTCTAAAGCAAGATGCCATATCCCTATGTGTAGATTGGGATATGTGTTTGCAACTTGCCAATGCAGATATAAAATTAGCGGAAATTCCAGTTTTCCCTATTGTGAGAAGAGATCTTTCTTTGGTCTTAAACAAAAGCGTAAGCTATGCAGAAGTTCAAAAAATAGCCAAACAAACTCTACAACAAACACTTACCGATTTATTGCTGTTTGATGTGTATGAAGGTAAACCTTTAGAAGAAAATCAGAAATCTTATGCCGTTGCATTCTTTATGTATAATCCTAAAAAGACCATGGAGGACACAGAAATAGAGGCACTAATGGCTAAATTAATCTCTAATTTCGAGTCCCATCTAAACGCTATCATTAGAAAATAATGGAACTTTTTGCTCGCTTAGAAAACATAGAATATCACATTAAACAGCTAAAGAGCAGATGTGAAGTACTAGAGACTAAAAACGAGCAATTAACTATCGAGAATCAACAGTTAAAAAAGCAGCTTGAAAACAACACCAAAGAATTACTTAATTTTCAAGAAACAAATAAAATTAGTAATCTTGCACAGAGCGCTAGTTTAGCAACTGACACAACTGAGTTTAAAAAACAAATAGACCAGCTAATACAAGAAATAGACCATTGCTTAAACTTAGTAAAAAAATAACAAACCAAACAGGCTAGAATGTCTGAACTAGAAATATCCATAAAAGTAAATATATGTGATCGGTTTTACCCGTTGCGCATCAAATCTTCTGAAGAAGGTGAGGTCCGTAATGCGGCTAAAATAATAAATGAAAGAGCAAAATTCTACATAGACAATTTTTCTGTGCAGGATAAGCAAGATGCTCTTTCGATGGTAGCCCTTGAATTTGCCTCTGATAAAAAAGAAAAAAAATCAAACGGTTATGACACAGATAATATAAGCACTAAATTGAAAGAACTAGAGCAATTGCTCGAAATTTAAACAACCCGGATATTCCTATTTCATACTACTAGTCATTTTTTATACCTAACAAAAAACGAAAAACGAAAAATGATTGAAGCAATTATAGCAATAGTATCACTTGCCATGGGCGGTGGCGTTGCCTGGATGATAGCATCCAAAAACACCAGTACAAAAGCAATAGAGACAGAGGCAAAAGCAGAATCACTGTTGGCCACTGCACAATCCAAAGCAGATGCCATTAGATCTAAAGCAGAATCTTACAAAAGAGAACGCGAGCTAGAAGCTAAAGAAAAATTTCATAAGCTCAAAAACGAGCATAATGAGTCTACACGTGAAAAAGAAAAAGAACTCGACAATCGTTTTAATGAATTAAAGAGAAAAGAGCAGAGTCTTGATTCTAAGCTACAGCATAACAGTGATAAAGAAAAAGAACTTGAAGCTGTAAAGAAAAACCTGAGTAGCCAAGTAGAAATTGTTAAAAGCAAACAAGAGGAACTGAAAGATCAAATCAGTGCTCAAATCACACAATTAGAGAAAATAGCAGGACTTTCTAAAGAAGAAGCGAAAGCTCAAATGATTGATGCCGTAGCTAAAGATGCACGGACAGAAGCGCTTACTCAGCAAAAATTAATTCTGGAAGAAGCTAAGTTAACAGCTAACAAAGAAGCTAAACGTATGATTTTACAAACCATACAACGTACCGCAGCAGAGCAAGCTATCGAAAATTCTGTTACCGTTTTCAATATCGATAACGATGACATCAAAGGACGTATAATTGGTAGAGAAGGACGAAACATCAGAGCTTTGGAAGCTGCTACAGGTATTGAAATAATTGTAGATGACACTCCAGAAGCTATTATTCTCTCTGGTTTTGACCCTGTACGAAGAGAGATCGCTAGACTATCTCTACACAGACTGGTTGCAGATGGTAGAATTCATCCCGCACGAATCGAGGAAGTAGTGGAGAAAACCAGAAAAGATGTAGAACAAGAAATAAATGAATACGGTGAAAAAACCGTAATCGATTTAGGCATTAACGGACTTCACCCAGAACTTATCCGCATGGTAGGTAGAATGAGATTCCGTTCATCTTATGGACAAAACTTATTAAAGCACAGTAGAGAGGTAGCCAATTTATGTGCGACCATGGCAGCAGAGTTTGGTCTAGATGCTAAAAGAGCCAAACGAGCAGGGTTACTACACGATATAGGTAAAGTACCTGACAGCGATAGTGAAATGCCTCACGCATTATTGGGCATGAAACTTTGTGAGAAATTTGGCGAACATCCTGAAGTGTGTAACGCAGTAGGTGCTCACCACGACGAGATAGAAATGACTAACCTTTACTCTCCTATTATACAAGCATGTGACGCCATAAGCGGATCAAGACCTGGAGCTCGTAGAGAAGACAGCGAAAATTATATCAAGCGTTTACAAGACCTAGAAAAACTAGCGCTTAGCTTTGAAGGAGTAGAAAAAGCGTTTGCTATACAAGCAGGAAGAGAACTTCGTGTAATCGTAGACAGCGATGTACTGGACGATAAGAGTGCAGATCTACTTTCTTTTGATATGTCACAAAAAATCATGAAAGAAATGATATATCCGGGACAAATAAAGATTACGGTTATTCGTGAACGTAGAGCTGTAAATTACGCGAAGTAATTTTCGGTGATTAGTTAATCGTTCGACTGGAAAACACAGAATGGAGTTACGCAAGTGACTCCATTTTTTTTGAAAATATTAATCACGCTGTAAGTCGTAATATTGCACCAGCAATGAACCTACTTCTTAAAAATATAAAGCAACTCATTGGGATTACCGAGAATTCTGATGTTATAAAACGAGGAAAAGCACAAGGTGCAGTTAACACTTTAGATAATGCTTATTTACTCATCCGAAATAACATCATAGATTCTTTTGGACCTATGCACGATTGCCCCAATGTAAGTATGGATACGCATGATTGCAGCGGTCGACTGGTATTACCAATGTACGTAGACTCGCATACGCATCTGGTTTTTGCCGAAAGTAGAGCTGCCGAAATGAACATGCGTCTACATGGTAAATCGTACCAAGAAATAGCTGAAGCAGGAGGAGGTATACTTAACAGTGCTGCTAAACTACATGCTATGAGTGAGCAACAACTTTACGACGCTGCTCACCTAAGACTGGAAAATGCAATTAAACAAGGAACTGGTGCTATTGAAATAAAAAGCGGATATGGACTAAATATAGAAGATGAAATGAAGATGCTCAGGGTGATCCGGGTATTAAAATCGCTTTCGCCTATTCCCATGAAAGCAACTTTTTTGGGAGCCCATGCACTTCCTCACGAATACAAAAACAATAAAGCCGCCTATATGTACTTGGTTTGCAACGAAATGCTACCTCGCATAGCTGGAGAAGGCCTCGCTGATTATATTGATATTTTTTGCGAAACGGGCTATTTTGATTTAGACGACTTAAAGCAGGTAATAGAATCTGGAGATAAACATGGACTTAAAGCGAAAGTGCATGTAAATCAATTTAGTAGTTTTGGTGCCGTAAAAATGGCCTGTGAAATGGGAGTACTATCGGTAGATCATTTAGAAGTAATGACTGAAGATGACTATGTAGCGCTTTCCAACGCAAATACCATCGCCACAGGATTGCCCCTTTGTTCTATGTTTCTAGATATTCCGTATACCCCTGGAAGACAATTGATAGATAAAAATATTCCCCTATCAATTGCCAGTGACTTTAATCCGGGCTCGGCTCCGAGCAGTAATTTGAATTTGGCTTTTGGCTTAGCTTGTGCTAAACTGAAACTAACACCAGAAGAAGCATTTAACGCACTCACTTACAATGCTGCTTTTGCTATGGAAGTTCAGCATGAGGTTGGAAGCATTCAAGTAGGGAAAAAGGCCAACCTTATTCTCACCAAACCTGCTAATGGGTTAGAAGACATCCCATATTGGTTCGGGGATAGTATGATCGGGAGCGTAATCGTTTAATACGCTCGATCCTTACTTCCTTCCATATAGTAGACATAACTCCTATTCACCACTTGATTACCTCCTGGCGTAGGATAGTTACCAGAGAAATACCAGTCTCCTTTGTGATTAGGGCAAGAAGCATGTAATCCCGCAATACTTTGAAACGCTATTTCTACCTTAGCTTTCATATCTTCTGGAGTTACAAGTAACGCTATTTCAGTTTCTATTTCTTTATCTGTAAATCTGTCGTACAACATCTTTACTTTGTTTTGCATCTCAGCAACTGGTTTTTCCAATTCTTGTTTACACGCTTCGTACACGGTATTCATAAATGACAATTCACCATTTTTTTCCAATAAGCTTTTTACCGCTTGAAAAGATATGAACTCATTCATACGACTCATGTCAATACCGTAGCAATCTGGGTATTTTATAATAGGAGCTGAAGAAACAACAATTATTTTCTTTGGCTCAAGCCTGTCCAAAATACGAAGAATACTCTTTTTAAGCGTAGTGCCTCTTACTATACTATCATCTACCACAACTAATGTATCCGTAGATTTAACAACGCCGTAAGTTACATCATACCCGTTACCTACAAGATTATCTCTTCCTGCGTCTTGCGCTATAAAAGTTCTAATTTTAGCATCCTTTACCAGCAGTTTTTCTCTTCTTATTTTTACCGAAAGTAACTTGTCTATCTCTGCAGGTTTAGGGTTTTCTCCTAGCTTGATAATTGCCTCACGTTTCCATTTGTCTAGGTATTTATAAATACCATCTACCAAGCCATAGTAAGAAGTTCCCGCCGTATTCGGGATATAGGAGAATACTGTACTTCGTATGTCGTAATCCAAGCGCGTAAGAATTTCTCTCGCCATTTTACGACCGAGCATTTTACGTTCTTGGTGTATTTTTCCATCGCTACCACGAGAAAAGTAGATACGTTCGAAACTGCATGATTTTCTCTCCAGTTGCGGTAGTATTTCTTTCTCTTCAAAGTTTCCGTCACGATCAATAATTAGAGCAGATCCTGGAGTAACTTCTTTGAGCTCGTCCATTTGCAAATCAAACGCTGTTTGTATTGCAGGACGTTCACTTGCAACCACAAGAAACTCGTCATTAGACCAATAGTAATTAGGTCTGATTCCATTCGGGTCACGCATTACAAATGCATTACCATCACCTATCAAACCTACCATATTATATCCTCCATCTACATTTTTAAATGCACTTTTTAATACGTTTTGAAGGTTTAAGTTTTTCTTAATAAAGTCAGCAATGGCAAAATTATCCATGCCTTTTTCTTTGCACTCACGATAAAGTCTAGCGTTCTCCTCATCCAAGAAATGACCTATTTTTTCAAGCATGGTCACATTATCGCTTATTTCTTTTGGGTGCTGGCCCAATTGAATAAGTTGCTGATACATCTCATTCACATTGGTCATATTATAATTACCTGCCAGAACCAAGTTACGGCTCATCCAGTTATTTTGACGTAAGAATGGATGAATATTTTCGATGCTATCTTTACCATGCGTAGCATAGCGCAAATGCCCAAGTAATAATTCTCCGGCATAGGGATAATTTTTCTTGAGCCAGTCTGTATCCTTGGCCTTTTCCTTATCTAAATCACTGAATTTTTGATTAACACGTTCAAAAAGAGTGCTTACAGCATTACTTCCTTTTGCCCTTTCGCGAGCAATATATCGGTGTCCAAATTCAGGATTTAATTTTATCACTGCAAGTCCAGAGCCATCTTGTCCACGATTAAGTTGCTTGTTCATTAACATTTGCAACTTTTCAATCCCAATAAGCTCTGTTCCGTACTTCTCACGGTAGTATTCTAACGGTTTTCTGAGCCTTACTAGGGCAACTCCACATTCGTGTTTTATAGCATCACTCATATACTGCGTTTAAGCCACAAATGTATAACTTTGAAGTGTCATAAGAGCCACAACAAGTGAAAATACTGATTATAAATGGACCTAATTTAAACCTACTGGGAAAGCGAGAACCCAGTATTTACGGGCATCAAACATTCGAAGAGTACTTAGTGCAAGTTAGAAACCAATTTTCAACAGCTCACATAGATTATTTTCAGAATAATGTGGAAGGAGAACTGATCAACAGACTCCATCTGGCAGATGATGAAGGATACAATGGGATTGTACTAAACGCAGGTGGGTATTCACATACTTCTGTGGCATTAGCAGATACTATTGCAGGTATACATACTCCAGTTATCGCTGTCCATATTTCAAATATTTACAACAGAGAAAGCGAGCGACATACCGAACTTCTGGCTCAATATGTCGAAGGGGGAATCTTTGGACTAGGGTTGAAAGGATATTCCTTGGCTATACAATCCTTTCTAAATCGCTAAACTTCTTCTTGCCTTTTATAAAGTACTGCCATACAATAGATTTGCCATACAAAGAAACTGATGCTTTACCAAGCGTTTTCACCCATCGTCTTTTACCCAATACTTTATGAAACTGGCCCCAAAAAGCAAAATGAGCTTTGAGTATAGTAAAAAATAAAGAGACCTTGCCCTCAAGTAAAAACTTATAGGCCGAAACCCCATCTAGTATCATTCGCCAAATAATAATCATAAACCAAAAAGGTGAAGCATGATTTTTAGCCAGCAAAAACAAGTTATTCCTAAAATTCAGAAAGTACTTTCGATCAGAGCCTTCGGCCAACGTTCCGCCACCAACATGGTATACTACAGAACTCGGCTCTACCCATATAGAGTAACCTGCCCGCTGCAAACGCCAACAAAGATCTATTTCTTCCATGTGTGCAAAAAAATCAGCATCTAGTCGTCCTACACGATGAAATGCTTCTGAACTCACGAACATGCACGCTCCAGTAGCCCAAAAAACCTTGCGCGGTATTTCGTATTGTGAATTGTCGTCTTCTAAGGTGTCAAATATTCGGCCTCTGCAAAACGGATAGCCAAATTTATCTAAAAAACCACCACTAGCTCCGGCATATTCAAATTTGGTTTTATTTTTGTAATCTAAAATTTTGGGTTGGATTGCACCAATAGTCGGATCAGAAACAGCCATCTCCACCAGCGGATTTATCCAGTTAGAAGAAACCTCCACATCACTGTTGAGAAGCACATAATAATCGGCTTTAATTTGACTTAGGGCCCAATTATATCCCCCCGCATATCCTAAATTTTTCTCAGTTACCAATAACTGAACCTGGCTAAAATTCGCTTTACAAGAAGCTACAGAATCATCTGTGGATGCATTATCAACCACCCACACCTCGTTGTGCTCATACTCAGTAGCCAAAACACTTGGCAAAAACTTTTCTAAGAGCTCTCTGGTATTATAGTTTAGTATAACAATCGCTACTTTGGGTGAAACTGCGTTTGGCATACTATTTAGGTGAAAAAATAAATTTCATACTATCGGGATGAACTAGCAAAATACAAAATGAATTCGCATTTGCTTTCATTTGCTTTTCAAAATCATCTTGTTTTTCACTTAAAATAATCTTTCGCGTTACCATTTCTTCCAGGGTGCTTGCCGAAAAATGAAAGTGTGTTTGGTACACATCCTTCTCGATTACCTTTTGTGCAATAGCTATGTCATCGGCGTGCGCTAAAAGTATAGGAAATTTAGAATATCCTCCATCCACTATCGCTTTTACCGTCTCATTTAATTCTTTTTTTAACGCTTTTATATCTTGCTCTACCTCAGTTAATATTTCTGCTTCTGTCTTGTTCATCGTTTATTTTTTCTATGGTAAAATGTTAGGTCAATGACATTTTTTATAGGATGTGGCAAAAGTCTACAATAAATGTCGTAATATCGAATTGAAAAATAAAGGATTAGATGAAACTACACACCTTAACTATCGCAGCCTGCTTCATCCTATTAATAGGAAGTTGCTCTGAAAATGAAACTACTAAATCTATAATCGGTTTCAAACCGGTTTATGGAGGAATAGAAGACATTCAAAAACTAATTACTACTACCACTGCTCAGCCGCTCAAGTCAGTTGGCAAGATTTACACCTACGGTAATCTATTGCTTATCAATGAAGTAGGAAAAGGTGTACACGTGTATGACAATCAAGATCCATCTGCTCCAGTTAATCTTAAATTTATCGCTATTCCTGGCAATGTGGATGTGGCGCTAAAAGATGGTTATCTCTATGCCGATCTTAATTTTGGTATTATAACCTTAGATATTTCAGATTTAGATCATGTTACACTAACACATCTAAACACTGAATACAAGGGCAATGACATACAAAATACCCCACCTCGAAATCAATTAGACACAAGACCGTCAGGCAAAGTATATTTTGAATGCCCTGAAGCTAGTAAAGGAACAGTAATCACCTGGGAACTCGTTCAAATGCCAAAACCACAGTGCTATATGAATAACTAAGATGAAAACATTTACACAAACCACACTTACCATACTCTTTTTTATTGTCCTTATAGCTGGATGTTCAAAAGACAGTTCTTCCCCTTCAAATGACCCAACTTCCATTGATGGAGGAGGAATAACAGGAACAGGAGGTTCATTAGCGCGCTTTAGTATTGTGAATGACAACTTGTATATTCTTACTCAGAATACCTTATTCACCTATTCTATTGCAGATAAGACTCATCCAAAATATCAGACCAGTGTATTTGTTGCTACCGGAGCAGAAACATTATTCTCATTAGACAATAATCTATTAATAGGCACGCAAAACGGGATGCTTATATATACATTAGATAACCCCAGCAAACCAAGATATATTTCAACATATGCACACGTCAGAAGTTGTGATCCCGTTGTTGCTAAAGGCCAGTACGCCTATTCTACCTTGCGTGTTGCCAGTAATTGTGATCGCGGTGTTAACAGACTGGACGTTATCGATATTTTGAATATCAATTCTCCAAAACAAGTTAGTAGCTTAGACATGGAAAATCCAATTGGTTTAGGCATAACTGAAGATTATTTATACGTTTGTGACAACAACAAAATAAAAATATATTCATTAAACAACCCAGAATCTCCTTTTTTTCAAGGTTTTACAATACTGAATGGTTGTTTTGATATAATCATTAAAAACGACTTATTAATTGCCGTGACTAATCAAGGTGTAACACAATTCACCATAAAGAGCGACGGCACATTAGAAAAGTTAAGTGTGATTACAACCAACTAATTCATCGATGGTTTAATTGTCATTAAATGAAGAAATTAACAGCTTCACTTTTATTGTTATTTAGTTTTGGGCTTCATACAAAAGCACAAACCAATGAGAATCCGGTGGCACCTGGGGACTATGCCATTTTTAAATTAGACGTGCTTAATCTAATGGGTATAGGCATACAAAAACTCCATATAGGTTATGAAATTTCGCCATTAAAAGCAAACATAAATAATCTCCCTACCATTAATCTAAATCTAAACATTCCATTTAATGGTCTGAACCAAATTGACGTAAAATACGGGGTGGAAGCTGGAGCCGAATTGCGTTTTTACCAACGCAAACGAAACCACGATCTGCCCATAGCAGAAGGTTTCTTCCTCGGAGTAGGCTTGGATGGAGGCTATGTTGATTTTAATAGAACAGAAGAATATTATTCTAGCTTTGGTAGTGTAAGAGAAATTGAAAACTCATACCAACGAGTGCGTACAGGTATATTTTTAATGATGGGATCACAGTCCAAATTGGGTGAAAAAATGTACTTTGATATAAATATGGGCATGGGCTGGAGTAACGTAAATGTGCAACAAACCAATTTGGAAGATCCAGGTAGCGATTATCAAAAAAGTTCAGATTATATCAGTCCTTTTTACTTGCTTTATAATGAGGGTAAAGGTCAACGTTTTTATATGCCGGTATCCATTAGTCTAGGTTATAATTTTGGCACACGCTAAATCAGATATTCATCACGTAACATCGGATGAGCAAATAGAACAAGTTGTTAGTCTCGCTCTTGAAATATGGACAGAGCATTATACTTCTATCATCGGAATAGAGCAAGTCAACTATATGCTTGATAAATTTCAATCTAACTCCGTAATAAAGCAACAGATAGACGAAGGATTGCATTATTTCCTTTTAGGAAACGATAAACCCATGGGTTACTTGGCACTTAAAGTAGAGTCACAAGATCTTTTTGTGAGTAAGATTTACCTACTAGCATCATTTCGCAATCAAGGTTATGGCAAACTACTCATGCAATTCACCGAAAATTTTGGCCAAGAAAACAACTGCACGCAGTTGAAACTTACGGTAAACAAATACAACCTCACAACAATTAAAGCCTATAAAAAGCTAGGTTTTACGCAAAAAAGAGAAGTGGTATTTGATATAGGTAACGGATATATAATGGATGATTACGAGATGGTAAAGCCAATCTAAATTATTTTATCTCAACTCCAATAGCACTACATTTTCGGCATGATGTGTTTGCGGGAACATATCTACCGCTTGGCTTTTTACCACCTTATATTTAGCATCTAACATCTCTAAATCTCTAGCTTGTGTAGCTGGGTTACAGCTTACATATACGATTTTAGGTGCTGCTACGTATGCAAGATAATCTACCACTTTCGGATGCATTCCGCTTCGAGGTGGATCGGTAATGATAATGTCTGGCTTACCATGTGCAGTATAAAAGCGCTCATTGAATACATCTTTCATATCACCCGCTAAAAACTCTGTATTGGCAATTCCGTTCAGCTTAGCATTGGCAATAGCCGCTTCAATCGCTTCTTCTACAATCTCCACCCCTACTGCTTTTTTGGCCTTGGTAGCTGCCACGCATGTAATGGTGCCTGTACCACAATATAAATCATACACTACATCCGTAGGTTGAATATCTGCAAATTCGATAGCTACATTGTATAATTTTTCAGCTTGAACTGGATTGGTTTGAAAAAAGGATTTTGGAGATATGTTGAACGTTAACCCGCATAGCTCTTCTTGAATATCCGTATCTCCGCTGTAATTAATAAACTCTTGATCAAAAGTACTATCGTTCATCTTTTCATTAATACAGTAATTCAAGGCTTTAGGCTTAAACTTATCATGTATAGCCTGCATCAACTTCTGGATGTTTTGATCTTCGTTTTTAGCAAAAACAACGTTGATCATCCAATCGCCTGCCTTGGTATTGCGCAACATTAAATTACGCATGAGGCCTGTATGTTCTTTCAAATCATAAAAAGACAACTCATTTTCTATACAGTAATCAAAAACAAAGTTTCTAATATGATTACCCATGTCATCTTGCAACCAACATTTTACAATAGGAAGCACCTTATCAAACCTACCCGGAGCATGAAATCCGAGTGCATTGGTATGTGGCAAATCTTCTATGTTCTCTCCGTCATACAGCCAGCGCTTATTGCTAAACGTGTATTCCATTTTGTTGCGATAAAACTGTTGTTCTTCTGCTCCGATAATGGGTAATGTCTCGGCAACTTCTACTTTGCCTATTCTTTGCAAGCAATCTTGAGCCCAAGTGTCTTTTAATTCAGCTTGCGCTTTGTAGTCTATATGCTGCCATTTACATCCACCACAAACGCCATAATGCTCGCAAAAAGGTTTTACCCTCAAATCAGACTCCTTGTGCATAGCAGTAATATTTGCCAAACTAAATCGTTTTTTACGACTTACTATTTGCACATCTACTATATCTCCTGGCGCTCCGTATTTTACGAATATTACCTTTCCTTCTACTTTGGCTAGAGCGTGTCCTTCACCGCCAGCGCTAAGCAATTCTACATTTGTAAAATGTACTTGCTTATCTTTTTTTCTTCTTCCCAATTTATTTTAAGGTGTTTTTACAACAGATTTTTGATATTGCTCTAATTCATCGAGCCTAGTATTAAATGCAGAAACATCATGATATCCAGGCACTTGAAACATTTTTTTATTTTGAGGCACAAAGAAAAAGAACGTCGGGTAACCCGACGGACTATTGTTAGAAAGTGCCATAAGTAACTGCTTGCCCGTCACGGAATCTGCTAAACCAATATCGTATTTAAATGGTAATTCCGGATTAAACTTAATCGCGATATATTTCTCATTAATGCGCTGTATTATAGTATCGTTACCAAAGGTTTTTTTATCCATCACCTTGCACCATCCACACCATTCGGTATAACAATCTATGACTGCTATTTTACCCTCAGCTTGCGCTTGCTTAAATCCTGTATTAAAATCAACCCAATTAATTTTATCATTTTTATGTTCTCGCGCACAGGTAGCGCCAAGAATCAATGGAACGATAATCAAAAATTTGAATGATCTCAACATTTAAGTGCACGAAAATAATGTAAACTACCCTGTTTCATTTACACAATGCTGAAATTTACACCCGCTTGAAGTAAAATAGCCTCAAATCACTAGACGAAAGCGGTATTAAGCAGTAATCTAAGAAGGAAGCCTGCCAAAATCGCCTTAATTATGACCTAATTGGAGAATGCAGACATGACTAAATTTTGACCAACTTCACCTCTATAGAAACACTTGGGCAAAGCAACAATTGCCTTATCTTCGCGTTAATTACGACATCCGCACTTGACACCAAACGCATTAATAGAACGACTGGAAACCTTCATTAAGAAGTACTACCAAAACCAACTTCTAAAGGGTGCTATTTTAAGTATTTCACTAATGGCTATTCTCTTTTTTGCTATTAGTTTTTTTGAATATTGGGGTAGATTCAGCATATCAACTCGTACTTCGCTTTTCTTTATTTTCCTCGCACTGTGCATAGCCGTTTTAACTTGGTACATTATTCGGCCTACATTGGGTTTAGTTAATGTAAGAAGGCAATTTGGCATACGCGAAGCATCTATCCTTATAGGTAATTACTTCCCAGAGGTAAAAGACAAATTACTAAACACCTTACAACTACAAGAAAGTGCTAAAAACGCTGACAATTCATTATTAATAGCCAGTATTGAACAGCGTACTGCCGAACTTAAACCTATTCCCTTTAGCAATGCCATACCCTTCCAAGAAAATATCAAGTATGTAAAATTTGCATTTCTACCTGCCATCGCGTTGGTATTTATACTTTTGGTGAGCCCCGGATTTAAAAAGAGTAGTGAGCGATTTGTGCATTTCGGAAAGCACTTTGAAATCGAAGCTCCATTTACTTTTACGAGCAACATACAAAATTTAAATGCTATCCAAAATCAGACCATATACATTCCCTTAAGTATTGAGGGTGATAAAATACCGCAAGACGCCTACATTCATATCGGCAACCAACGTTATAAAATGCAAGGCATTACCAATGGTAAGTTCAGCTACACCTTTAGCAACATCCAAAAATCTGAGCGTATCTTTTTTGAAGCAGGCGGTTTTAATAGTAAGGAATACCAAGTAGCAGTTTTACTTAAACCTAGCATAGTTGGATATAGTGCCACTATTACCTATCCAGCATACCTGGGCCTTCCCAGTGAAACAGTCCGTAATATTGGAGAACTCAACGTGCCACAAGGCACTGTTATACAGTGGAACTTTAATACCAAAAATGTTAAAGGACTACTAATAGCTCCTGAAGGATCTACTTTAAAACTGGCTTCCAATAAAATCTCTTTTGCGCGTAAATTTATGAAGTCAACAGTGCTAAAAGTGAATACACTTAATGAAGATGTAGCGCAAGGCGACTCTATTTTATATCAAATAAATGTAATACCTGACGAGTATCCTCAGATAGCCGTTGAGAAAAGGGAAGACAGCTTAAGCCAAAAGATTTATTACTTTTTGGGGGACATAAGCGATGATCACGGTTTTAGTAAGCTTACCTTTCATTACCAATTCACTAAATCATCAAAAGCAGAAAACAAAGAAAAATCAGGCGTGATGCCTGTGGGACTGACTAAAAATATTACACGTCAAAACTTTTACCACTATTGGAATCTAAATCTTGTTGATGTACAGGCAGATGATGAAATAGAATACTTTTTTACGGTGTGGGATAATGATGGAGTAAATGGCGCTAAAGCTACCAAATCAGAAGTTCGCACCTACAAAGCGCCTTCGCTTAAGGAGTTAAAAGAAAAAACAGAAGAAGCCAACAAAGAGATAAAAAGCGCAATGGCAGGCGCTCAAGCAGATGCCAAGCAGATGGAGAAGGAGATAAACAGTATTGAAAAAATGCTGACTGAAAAGAAAAACCTAGATTGGAACGACAAGAAAAAAATTCAGGATTTACTAGACAAACAAAAAGAACTTGAACAGAAAATAAAAAACTCATTTAACAAAAATTTAGAAAAGAATCTCAAAGAAGAAGAGTTTAATCCCATTCAAGAAGACTTTCTGCAGAAACAAAAAGAACTTGAAAAACTAATGGATCAAGTGCTAGATGAAGACACCCGTAAACTCATGGAAAAGATCGAAAAACTGCTTCAAGAAAACCGTAAGGATGAGCTTAAGGAAGCCCTTGACCAATTTAAATTTAACGAGAAGGAAATGAGCAAAGAAATGGATCGAATGCTCGAACTGTTTAAAGAATTAGAATTAGAAAAAAAGCTAAACGAAACCATCAATAAGTTAAACGAGCTCGCTCAAAAAGAGAAAGAGCTGAGTGATAAATCAGAAAAAGAAAAAGGCAAAAATGATGACTTAGCCAAAGAGCAAGAGAAGATAAAAAAAGAGTTTGAAGAAGTCAAAAAAGACTTACAAGACATCCAGAAAAAAAATGAAAATCTTGAAAGTCCAATGGACTTGCCCCCTAAAGATGAAAAGGCACAAAAGGCGAGTGATAAACTAAATGAGGCTCAGCAAAAACAAGGCAAAGGCAAAAACAAAGAAGCCGCTGAAGACATGGACGATGCGGCAGAAGAAATGAAGGAAATGGCTGAAGAGATGCAAGAAGAAATGGAAGAAGCCATGGAAGAACAGCAAGAAGAAGACTACAATAATCTTCGGCAGATTCTTGAAAACCTGGTTCAACTTTCTTTTAATCAAGAAAAAGTAATGTCGGGTTTTAAGGAAAATCAAAATTACAGTCCGAAATACATTGAACTACGACAGAGCCAGCGAAAAATAAAAGACGAAACCAAAATGGTGGAAGACTCTTTGCTAGCACTCAGTAAACGAAATATACAAATACAATCCTTTGTAAACGAAGAGATAGCCAAGGTAAATCAAAATCTAGATAAGTCACTGACTTATCTGGGAGAGCGCACTACAGACTACGCCCTAGTACACCAGCAATATGCCATGACGGGTTATAATAACCTTGCACTTATGCTGAGTGAGTCACTTAAACAAATGCAGGAGCAAATGAAGGCTCAAAAACAAAACAAAGGGAAACCTAAATCGGAATGCAAAAAGCCGGGAGGGAACCCAAAAGACGCCAAAAACAAAAAACCCAATGCCAACGCCATAAAAAAAATGCAAGATGATCTAGCCAAACAAATGAAACAGCTAGAAGAAGGTCAAAAACAAGGCAAAGGAAAACCAGGAAGCAAAGAATTTGCTGAGATGGCTGCGCAACAAGCTGCTATACGCCAAAAACTACAAGACCTTAAACGCCAACTTGACAAGGAAGGCAAAGGGGGTAGTCTTGGAAATCTTAAGAAGACAGAAGACTTGATGGATGAAATAGAAAAGGATCTCTATTACAAGAAATTAAATGCTGAAACTTTCAAAAAATTGGATTTACTCCAGATAAAGTTGAGTGAGCACGAGAAAGCAGAACAAGAGCAAGAACAAGACAATAAGCGCACGAGTAAACAAGGACAAGACTCCCCTCGCCCTATTCCGCCGAGCATACAGAAATATCTGGACGAAAAGAAAAAAGAAACCGAACTTTTAAAAAGCGTATCGCCCGAGTTACAACCATACTACCAAGGCAAGGTCAAGCAATATTTTGGCAATTAATACAATTACTGCCATTGGACGGTAATAAAAGGAGATTAGGATAATGCTTAATCCTTTTTTTTAATCGTAATTTGCCCATTCGAACCATATAGTAAATTTAACTATAAGTCAGATTAACAGTATTATACCATGCCAAAAAACATTGCCCTAATTTTCTTCTTTACACTTACAATATCCTCCTCCTTTGCTCAAACCCTTCAAGATAACTTTGAGGGAACCGGGAATGTTAACACCTGGCTTGGAGATGATTGCACCATAAACACTACTTTTACAAATCCATATCCTTCAGGGATTAATACCTCTTCTACTGTTTTAAAATACGACGATCAAGGTGGATTATATGCCAATGTTAGACTGGAAGCGAATCGAAATTTCAACATGAATTCTCATTCAAGTTTCTCTTTTAAACTCTATGTTCCTTCAAATGGAATAAGCGGAAATCAAACCAACCAAGTATCACTCAAATTACAAAACGGAGAGCTGGAAAGTCCTTGGGCTACTCAGTGTGAAATTGTTAAAACCGTAAAGCTAAACCAGTGGCAAGAGATTACATTTGATTTCAGCACAGATAGCTATATAAATCTGGACGGCAATTCGCCTTCCCCTACCCAACGTGTGGATTTTAACAGGGTGGTTATTCAGCTCAATGGAGAAAATAACAACGACAAAGTAGTTGCCTATCTTGATGACTTTTTTCACCAAGATACCATTATTACAGCTCCCATTTATAATAAATTAGTATGGTCAGATGAGTTTGATGTAGATGGGTCTATAGATGACACCAAATGGTTTCACCAAACCAAAATACCCGCAGGAGGCAGTTGGTACAACGGAGAAATCCAACATTATACCAATCAAGACTCTAATGCCTATGTGAGCGACGGAATGCTTCACCTTGTTGCGCGTAAAGAATCCTTTACAGACCAGGGTGTCACTAAAACTCACACATCAGCTCGATTAAATTCAAAGTTCGTTTTTACCTACGGGAGGGTAGAAGTACGAGCGAAGCTACTTTCTGGCGTGGGCACTTGGCCTGCTATCTGGATGCTTGGACAAAACATTTCAGAAACAGGTGCATACTGGGAACAAATGGGGTATGGCAAAGTAGGCTGGCCCGCTTGTGGCGAGATTGATATTATGGAACATTGGGGAAACAATCAAAACTACATTTCAAGTGCTACACACACTCCTTCTAGCTTTGGCAATACGGTGAATGTAGGTGGTCAAGTAATACCAACGGCCTCTACCGAATTTCATATTTATGCGCTAGAATGGACCAACGATAAACTCGTATTTAGCGTAGACAGTGTAGTGCATTTTGTATACAACCCAGATGTGAAAAACCCCAGTTCTTGGCCCTATACAGATCCTCAATATATTTTATTAAATATCGCGATACAATCCAGTATATCGCCCAATTTCACCAGAGGTTCTATGGATATAGATTATGTGCGCGTGTACGAAGAAGGCACCAATTCGATAGAACATAAACTGGCTAATCGTACTCCGTTTTTCTATCCAAATCCAGTACTCAACGAACTCACTATACAACTTAATAAGGCCACTGAACAACAGGTAGAGATAAACCTATACAGCTTAGATGGCAGATTAATAAGTACTGAAAAGGTATACGCCACCGAAAACAAACTTGCGATATATGGATTAAGTAAGCTAACTAGCGGAATGTACATGGCCAATTTTTCCGTTGATAATCAGATGTATAATTTTAAATTCATCAAGCAATAAGCATATTTAATAGACTAACTAACTATTGAGACAAGGGCGGAATATTTCCGTCCTTTGTTGTTAGATAACTTTCATAAAAAGCCTTGTGCATCTTAATCTCCATTACTTTTAGACAGTTAGACCTTCCAATTAATTCCCTATTTTCGTAGTTCTTATAAAATATCATGCGTTCTAAAAACACCCTCTTTACAATTAGTATCATCCTATTAGCAAGTTTATCTTCATTTGCACAAACAGAAGTTTCTTACAAAGAAATGATGGAGAACAACTCCTATAATTTCTATGAGGTGGTAGATGCTGCCAACGCATACTTTGATGCCAACGGAAGAACAAAAGGAAGCGGTTGGAAAAATTTTGAACGTTGGAAAGCGGAAAATGAAAGTAAGTTTTATCCCTCTGGAGATAGATCTAATGTAGATTTTTATGGGGTAACTAAAACCTATACCGAAATTGCAAACCAAGCACAGAATCTTAAAAACAAAGCATCATTTACAGACGGTTGGGTAGAATTAGGTCCTTGGAGTGCCAACAACATAACCTCTCATTACTCGCCAGGCATTGGACGTGTGCAAGATTTTTGGGTAAACCCCAACAATACAAACCAAATGTATATTGCAAGTAGTACTGGAGGATTTTGGAAATCGAATAACGGAGGAAATACCTGGCAAAACACTACCGATTTTCTACCCGCAGCAGGTGTTTTTACCTTTGATGTAAACCCAAATAACACCAATGAAATCCTAATTGCAGTATGCCAAGGTGGATTTTTGTACACCCACGGCATATATAGAAGCACTGACGCTGGAGCCACTTGGACCGTCTCTAACTTTGGACCTGCCAACTTAGGCTGGGGAGGACTTGGATCTAATGTTAGAATCACCAAATTACGGTATCATCCTACGGTTGCCAATCAGGTATTTGTCGGGACTTCACTTGGATTATTTGTTTCTACAGACAATCTTGACACTTGGCAATCTAAGTTTGGAGGTAACGTAACAGATGTAGCTTTTCATCCCAACAATACAGATGTCGTTTATGTATACAACAACGCCGGAACTGATCGAAATTTACTAAAAATATCAACCAATGGAGGAGTCAGTTTTGGCAATGCAGGAGGATTTCCTAATAACAGCAATTCTCGAATTTACATTTCTACTTCACCGGCAGAACCAAATCATGTATATGCAGCTTCCACCAAAAACGTTTACAAATCTACCGATCAAGGAAACTCATTTGTTGCTTTGAGTAATCCGGATGAGACTTGTCTTGCTTTTTCGGTTTCTGATTTGAATGTCAATAATATGATTTATGGGTATGTAGACCTGCAAGCATCTACCGATGGGGGAAACACTTTTACACGGACAACATCATGGAGTAATCAGAATAGTGCTTACATACACGCAGACATGCAAATTGCAAATTGTATCAATGGCGTATTTTATGTTGCTACCGATGGGTATTTTGCAAAAAGTACAGACAATGGCTTCACGTGGACTAAGCTCAATGACGGAACAGGAATACGCGATTTTTATGCCGTGGGCACGAGCCAAGGAGATTATAGCGTGCACATGGCAGGCTCACAAGATAACGGAACAAGTATTTTGAATAAAGATGGCTGGATCGAATGGAACGGAGGAGACGGAATGGAAGCACTTGCGCATCCACTTAATCAAAACTGGATGATAGGGAGTTGGCAATATGGCACCCGAAGTTACACACGCGATGGAGGCCAATCGAGAAACGGAACTGAGAACCCCGAAGGCGGTAGCAGCAATGCATACTGGGAAGCTCCTTTCTTGATTAATCCTTTAAATCAAATGCAAGTACTCCATTTTGCAGATTCTATATATCAAGGGGATAAATTTGGAACGGAATGGAGTTATAAAGCAAATCCGGGTATTAATATTTTGTACGACGCTTCTATTGCAGAAACAGATTCCAACGTTATTGCAGTTGCCCGCGGAAGTTCCATAAGGCTTACCACAAACGGAGGAACTACTTGGCAAAACATAAGTTCTGGCTTACCTGGATATTCCATTACCGACATCGCTTTCGATCCTAAAAATGCGAATACAATTGTCGTAACTTTTAATCGCTACCAGGATGATGGTAAGAAAATTTATATCTCATTTGACCAAGGAAGTAGCTGGCAAAATATTACGTACAACCTAAACAACATGCCACTGCTTACCGTCGCTTTGGACCACAGTGATTCATCCTACATTTATGTGGGTGGAGAAATAGGCATTTACTATAAAAGTATAAACGGAACAGAGTGGACTCTTTATAATAATAATTTACCTAACGCTTGCGTAAAAGA
>OBMK010000124.1_pt1 | contig 74513 bp, 77 predicted proteins | sample 1539081 | NCBI WGS metagenome assembly OBMK01 (sample SAMEA3355528, study PRJEB22509) | marine metagenome | biome: marine; feature: river plume; material: water | place: USA | collected 2010-08-07 | depth 0.5 m | reverse complement strand
TGGGCTTGCTTGTAGACGAAACACTTGACGAACTACTTGACGAACTACTTGACGAGCTACTGGACGAACTACTTGACGAACTACTTGACGAAATACTTGACGAACTACCTGACGTGCTACCTGATGAGACACTGGGCTTGCTTGAAGACGAAACACTTGGCAAGCTACCTATAGAGCCACTTGACGAGCTACTTGAAGAGCTACTGGACGAGCTACTGGAAGAGCTACTGGAAGAGCTACTGGACGAGCTACTGGACGAGCTACTAGAACTTTTAGAAGAACCGTATGATATTGATGTTTTTGGCATGTTATATCGTTGGATATCTAGTTAGATCCAAACGTCGTTCGTTGGCTTCAAACTCCATCTTAGTGCGTGATTCAAAACGTACACCTAAGAAGCCTCGTCTAATGCCTGTCAACCTAACTACTATCCTATCTGGCCTAGTAAATGGATTGTATGTAGTCTCACATTCCAAATAGCCTTCGTCGTTAATGGTGAAACCTACAGGTGATGGCTTGTCAGCAGTATAACTTACAACCTCCAATGTACCATCAGAAACAACAGACTTGAACCTTCCACACGTTCTTACTGTCCACTTACGCTTCCACTTCGGCCTGTTGACTACTACTGTGTCCTCAAAACGTACATCAGGTGATTCTACGCAATATAAAGAAGCAAAACCTGTCTTAGTCCAATTGACTGGAACAATAGCTGAATCCTTACTGCTACCACTATCATCACTATCACCACTATCACCACTATCACTATCCTCATCACATTCAGGCAAACTTGTGATAACAATATCACTACATATCAGTTGCTTTACTTCTTCAGCTTCAATTTGACTGCTGTAATTTGGTGTTAAACCGCTGTAGCCTGTAATAACAGGGACTGATGATAACTCTAAATCAGCAATCCTGAATAAAAATCCGCAGTTGTCATCAACATAAGAAGATAACTCGTCCGCTGTTAAAGCTAAAATCTTTGCATCACCAGCAGTGCAAAACCAAAGAACCACATGCTTCTGCTCAGCGCTGATTGACATGCTAACAATGTTCTCTCCAGTAGGTCCAATAGGAGTGCCTCCAAGCGTAGGATATATAGTGGTGAACTGCTGGCATTTACCTGGACTCCCTGCCGTGAGACTGCCCTCCCTGACAATCAACTCGCCATCTGTTACATGACATTCAAAACGGCAAGGATTGTCCAGTAAGTCTTCCTGTTCAGTTTCACGATTCTCATAACCTCCACCATCTCCTAAACCACCACCATTTTCATTGGTTATGTAAGTAGGAAACACGTCGTTACCAAATATGTCATCGATAGGACTATGTTCATTGCCTATAGTAAGGTCATCAGAATCTGTAGTGCTCATAAACTAATTTTAGCTAGGTGGGGTGATATGTACTGTCCTTGTAATAAAGCCTCCATAAGCAGGCTTGCATGTCCAAGCCCCCACGAATTCGTCTTCTGGCCAATCAGTGTAATTTGTAGCAGCAATAGTAAAATCCGAGTTTGCTGTAAGCTTATACTTCTTATCTGCAGTGCCGAAATTGCAGAAAAAAGTAATCGATCCGTGCAAACAAGGTCCCGTTGCAACTCTGAATTGTGGACATGAATAATTCAATGGTGTAGGCATCATAACTAATGGCTCTACCAAATCAGGTATCTCGAAATGCCACTCTTCCACAATACGTGCTGAACAAGGACCGCTGTATCCATTTTTCTCCCAATACCATTGTGTATGCATTTCAATACCACCCTTCCTAAGCGGCCAAACATAGAAAGCTAACTCACCTAAAACCCTTGGGAAAGTATAGTTTACAGTAGTGTGGTATTCTAGTGTATCAAAAGGCTTAATAACCCCTTCCTTGATAATAGATAACCCACAACCATATGGTTTTGCTGATTTATAGTTACCTTGCTCATCAACATCCATGGTTTCACCCTCGATGTCCTCGGACTTAACCACCTTAGTAGTAAACGTTTCCCGCTCACCAGTAACCTGATTAATTTCCCTGCCTTCTAGAGCCTCACTAGGCACGCTACCTGCAGTAAGCTCATAGGTCATAATGACTCCACAAGCATTTGGTGTTGCCTGGAAATCAATAACTATTTTGCCATCGTAATCGTCGCCTCTCGAATAAGTGGTGTCTGAAGTAGCTAGGTCCTGCCATGTGACAGACTCAACCTCACAGAACAAATCATGCGTAGTTTCAGTGGTCTTCTTTTCACTTGGTAAAGCCGCATGATCAATTGTGATGCTCTTGATATCATGGCAAGTTTTCTGTTCCTCGTATCGTATGATATAACCACTGCCATAATTATTACCAATAACTGGAGTTTCCTCAGATGCTTCAGCGTAATATGTATCACGCTGCAAATCGCAGTAGGTCTGGCTGTCTATAGTGCGTGTAACAACTGGTGTTGGCAATGCTGCTATAGTTGTAATCTCCTGCTGTGTAAATTCAGCGCAGGAAAGACTTCTCTCCTTATAATCAATTACAATACGTCCATCGTATGTATCACCTTTTAGATAAGCGGTTTTAGCCGACGTCAAAACTACTAAAGTTGAAAGTGTTACATTACAATAATTGTCGTCTAACGTAACAGTCTCAATAGGAGTTGATGGTATCTGTGCGGTTCTATACTCAACTCTTGAAATGCCACCACAGCTCATCGGTGTGATAGTGACATCTACAATAAATCCTAAACCATGTGCGTCGCCTGTAGACTTCATGAAGTTCGATGATTTATCGTAAAACTTCTGTGTTTGTATCGTGCAGTATGTGGTGTCTGCCTTCTCGCTAACGTCTTCCGCTGTAGGTAGTAACACTGTAGTAACTACCTGTTTATATAGATTGTCACATGCAAGATTTGTTTCCTGTGATTCTAATACTGTCTCTCCGTTGTAGTCTGCACCTGGTGCAGGCATCTCACCTGTTACATCAGTAATCGTAATCTCTCTGGTAAGCGTGCAAAACTCTTTGTCCCTTACCTGTTCTTCATGAACCTGCGGTAAAGTTATGTAATGCACTTCATAACGTCGCAAACCATCACAGTCTGTATCCTCTGCTTTAGCTTTGACTACTTTGTAATTACCTCCATTCTCATCACCAGGTGGGATGTATTCATCGCCTATAGAAGGTAACTCTAAGTCGCCATCCAAATCATAATAAGTGTCAAAGCTTACCCTGCAAAAGTCTGGGTGATCATATTCACTAGTCCTTGGTGGTGTTGGTATCTGTGCGTAAACATTGGTATACTTGTATATTTCGCCACACCCGTATGGTTGCTTCTGCTTGTTGATGAGCTTTTTGAGTTCATCATCAGGATGATCATCACCAACTAATGGCTCTTCATAAGTGAGTGCAGTGTCATAAAACACCTCTGTAACCACCTCACACATGTCGTCATCCTTCCTGGCAGACACCTTAGTTGGAGTTGGCAATGTTACCGCTTTCTCTCTGAACTTAGCAATCTCTCCTAAATCAATATCCTGTCTGTCTGACTCAAGAATGTATTTACCATCAACTAGTTGTCCAGATTGCTTTAGAGCCACTGAAGCTAAATCGTAAAATGTAGATTCTTCGGTTTCGCAAAACTCAACATCTTCTGTAGTCTTAATCTTCTTAACTGTAGGAACCACAACGGTTCTCAAAACTACTTTAATTAATGAGCCACAATTAACCTCATCTTTCCTGGCCGAGATCACCCTACGTTGATCGTAGACTGCTCCCATTGCTGGCAATGTATAATTTTCGTCAACATATGAGGTATGCTCGAACACCCTACCAAACTCTGGATCCTCAACCTCATCAACCTTTTCTGGTGAAGGTATCGCAGCATAAACGACCTCGAAGTTGTAAATATCGCCACAACCCATTGGTGTTGATTGTGTATTGATCACCTTTAAAGATGCATCAGTCGGGTTAACACTCAGCAACTCTGGTAATGTATAAGCAGCAGAAGTATCTACATGTGTTTCAGTAACAATCGTACATAACTCGTCATCAGTCTTTGCCGTAACTTTCTTTGTAGACGGCAAATCACCTGTAATTATAGAGATTTCCTTGATCCCGTTCTCGTTTAGCTCCTTGCTTGAAACATCAACAACAATACGGTTATTGAATGCTTCGCCTTTAGCTGGTATAACGTATGTTTCTAGATCCACCCAAGTAGTAGTCTCTAATTGACAAAAAGTATTATCCTCATTTGTCGTAACTATTTGTGGCGTAGGTATAGCTGCAGTTGTAATTTCAAACCTGCGTAAGTCTCCACAGTTTACATCAACCGCTTCTGCGGCAGTAACATATTCTAGGTTGTATATAGTGCCTAGTTCTGGAAGATTTCTCGTTGTCGTTAAATCGTAACTTGTTTCAACAGTTAGTGTCGCATACTTAGCATCCTCAATTTCTCTTGTCCGAGGAGGTGATGGAATAACAGCATATGTAACCTCATAATTAGAAACCCCACGACAACCAAGCGGTGTTTCCTTAGTGTCCACCACCTTGAGAGTAGTGTCAGAGTAGTGATCACTATCAAGAGCAGGCAGCTCGTAATCCTCGCTATCAACGAACACCTCAGTAACAATCCTGCACTGTTCATTATCTGTGCGTTCAGATATCTTCTTGGGTGAGGGGACTTGGCCCGAAACAATAGTATACCTGACAATCCCGTAACAGTCTGTGTCCTGCTGTGTAATATCAATTACTTGCCCTGCATCGTTGTAAATGTCGCCCAAACTTGGCAGCTCTACATTGTCCTTATGATCGTAAAATACACTTGTATGCAGCCCACAATATAAATCATCTTCAGTAATCGTAGTTTTGATTTCTGTAGGCAAATTCACAGTAACTTCCGTCACCTTGAATACCTCTGGACTAACACCAGGCTCAATATTTACTGATTTAGTGAACTCACCAGAACCAACGTAAGTTTGTGTCGCTTGGTCAAATACTTGCTTCTCGTCGCCAGCTTGAGGTATGTTCTCAGTATCATTATCGTGCCAAACATATGTTGTAATCTGACAAAAGTCGTCATCTGCAGTAATTGTAGATCGTTTCTCAGTTGGGATAACAGCAGTGCTTAACTCAGTGCGCCTAAGTGTTTTTAATTCATTATACTCAACGTAGTTTAAAGCAATGATTGTCCAGTTTGGTTGCTCATCTAAGCCAGCAGCAATCAGTTGCAAATCACTCATCTCATCCTCAAGTAGAATGTATGTGTCCCCTAGATTATGCTCAGGCATATCAGCCTGTGTTGGAGTATAATCGTCTATGCTAATTTGTGTATAATCATAGAAAACTGTTGTCTTGATTTCTCCAAATTCTGGATCCTTTAAAACCCTTGTCTTAGGTATTAAATCATGAAAAGTCAGGTTAATCGTGACAAACAAACCATCTAAAACCTCATCATCAATACGTGTAATGGTCTGTTTTGTAAACTTGTAACCTACGTGCTGTTCTTGATATAAAAAATCAGGATCTGAATCGCCCTCACGCAAGCACAAGTCACCGTCGAATTGTAATACATTGTCCGTATCTGTATAAGCACGACGATACCTATCTACGTCGTCCCTATGTACAACGTATGTCCTTGTGTAAGACTCATATCCCTCAGCCGTTGTTCCAGGTGTATCCCATTCAAAGTTATACTTAGCCTGCTCTTCTCGACGCCTTACGTAATACCAACGTACTATACCAGATTCATCTGCGGGTGTAACATGCACCAGCTCATGTTCGTCAAACCTACCAACCTTTGCTGGTTCTGTTTGTGGATCATCATGCCAAGCGTCATCTACCGAAACACCTTTTGGACCAGCCCATGAATCACCATACTCAGGATGCTTGTAATTCGCTAATTTGCTGTCCACCTCAATGTAGACAAGCATGTCCCGCATGTCAGGACTTATACGATCAATTACAGGAAAAACACCAGGAGAAGGTGTTGATGGACGTCGTTGTTTACTGGCCATAATTAAGTGGCCCTATTATAACATAAATACTTGTAACAGTATTAACGTCGCAGCTCATCAGTGAGCTTGTCTAAAGCATTGCTCAATTTGCTGTAAGACTCCCTGTGCTCTAAGCGGTCAGCAGCTCGTGACTCTCGATCTTCATGCCTCGACTCCCTGTCCTCGTCCCTAAGAGCTCTATCCTCATTCATTATATCCTTCAAAAATACTCTGTGCACTTCGTCACGTTCGTTAATCGTCTTCAAAAACAACTTAGTGATGAAATACAATCCTCCAACTGCCACCCCAATAGGGCCGCCCTCCATTATAATGCTTGTTATGTCCATTTTATGATAGATTTAAATGTTTCTCGATTCTCACAACCCTATCTTCCAAACTGAGTGGAACAATCGGTTGCAGTTTAATGTTTAAATAGGTGCATATGCCGTCAGCTACTGCCTGTGCCATCTTCTGCCTATTTGCTGTGTCCAATATCATGGCTTCACCAATGTTATTGTGTATGAATTCACCCTCAAACAATACAGCAGGGCAATCTGCTCTACGTATAACTGCAAAGTTTGATTCCTTGTCCAGATCTCCGTCAGACCAATCTGTGCGAGCATGTTGTCGTGGAAACTGTATCGCGTGAGCATCGCCTATACACGTTGCCAACTTATCTGAGTTATTATCTCTAGCTGTAGTGAACACCTCCCAGCCGTTTGCCAGCATACTATGTGCGCTGTTGAAGTGATATGAGCAGAAAACATCAGATTCGTAATTGTTGCAAATCTGAGCCCTCTCAGAGAGCGTTAGGTAGACATCCGTGTCTCTAGTCATCACAACATCCACAACGGGCTCTAGGAGCATCCTAATGCGCTTACAGACATCAAGGGTCATAGAAGCCTCAGTAGTACCTGTTGGTCCCAAGGCTCCTACGTCATGACCTCCATGACCTGGATCGAGGCAGACTCGTTTCATTTAGCTGGCTCGATAATGCGGATTACTTGTGGTGAAACTACTAAACCGCCTTTTGCGGAATAAGAGCCTTTGAAATGGTCATTGTCAAAATTGACGCTAAGACCATCACATGCTGCTAGTGATAGGGTTGCTAATGCTAATAATATGTATTTAATCATGGTGGTTGTTGGTTGCAAATTTTGGGGGTTTTTTTCGAAAGGCTAGGCGTCCTGCTGTTCTGACAGCCCAGTAAATTATCCTGCGCTTGATGATCCCTACGCCATACAGTTTCATGGCCAGTAAGAAGATACGGTCACATGTTCTTCGTGAAGTGCCTTCATGTTGTTCCACCTTAGCGTATAGCCAATCGTGTAGAACACCTGCACCCACCCATCCTGGGGCTTTAGATGTGTTGATCAATGGCTGCGCTGCACGAGGAATTGACAGGCCATTGCTGAGAAATTTGGATGGGACTACAATAAAATGTTCCCCCACATCGAATGCCAGTGGCTCACAAGAATAAAACACACGTTCACCAAGTTCATTGTCGTAAAATGTGTGCAGATCTAGATGTGGGGGAGTCATTGCGAAAATCAATCGATAGTTACCAAGACATCAGCTAAACGTAATCGCCAGCTTGAGGTAATCATCCACCTTATCCTGCGACCAACCGAGTAGTGCTACAGCCCCAATAAATAATGCGTGGTCGTTCTTAAAGCCTGCTGCATGATTCCAGCCGTCTATTAAGTTCTGATCTTCACTAGCAGCCACCAATGCCTCAACTGCTGCTCGATCTTCAGGCACTGTGTTGAGAGCCTGCTTAATCTGATAGTTTGTTACTGAGTCAGGGACTCTGTTAAGCCATGCTTCATGATCTGCCGATTGTCTTGCCAATAGTTCTTCTGCGTTTTCCATAATGTTATGTTGTTAATAGTTCTTGTTTGATTTTACCTCCGTGGGGGATGTCTCCGCCATCTTCGTCAAAAGATTTAAAAATGTTGTTATAGCCTACTTTGAAATTACTCAACCAAAGATCGTATGGATCAAGCATACAGGGGTGTTCGATGCTTTGTAATTGTTCCAAAGACGGTAGGAGCTTAAGTAAATGATTAAAAACAGAAGAGGGGTAATACACCGCATGACTACCAACTACGTTCTCGCCATGTATATCCCCACCTAAAAAGGTAGGAAAGTCGCTATGTAATTCTGTAGGCATTTCCCCTACTAACTCGGCATCGTCTTCTAAAACCAAAACTTCATCAAGCCCTTGATCTTTTGCAAGTTGGATAGCCTGCCTGTGACCAAGCATACAACCGAGATTAGCAAGACTCCAATCAATACCGACAACACCTGTCACCCTGTCTTGCAAAAGAAATTCAAAATCAAACGGAAGAGAGAATTTCTCCCTTCGATCTGACCTTTCATGCAAGCTAATGACGTAAGTTTTCATATTAGTCCATTTGCCAAATTGCACCTTGGAAAGATACTGTCAAATTACCTGTTGAGCTTCCAAAAATAGTAATGGTCGGAGTAAAGGTTGCTGATGTGGGGGCTACAAACTGCCCTTCCAATTTGCTCCATCCATGATAGCCATATCCACCTAGATTACAGTTACGCTTGGTTGCATAATCGTCCCAAGGTGCAAGAGCATTAGAATACACGCGGTTTAAAATATTTTCATCACCTTGCATACCTTGACAAGTTTCCCTTACTCCCGCCGTAGCCCCCCAAGGTGTAAAGGACAAATTACAATATGTGCTTGTGCTAAAGATGGATGAAGGTCGGTCATTCCAATGATACATCTTAAAGTAATACGTTTTGCCAGCTTCCATAGCGTATGACAAACCAGTGACATTGAAAATCTGGTTACTCTGAAAGGTTTTGCTCATAACAAAGCTCGTATCAACGTAACTTGCTACTACGTTGCCACCGCCACCACCACCCGAAGCGGGTTGCCATGTGCCTACGCCATTCGCGTCAGTGGTTAGAACATCACCATCGCTTGCGCCTGTTGGCATCTTAAACCCGTCTTTAACATTCAGGTTCGGGACAAAAACTGTATTATTTGCGTCTGACGTTATGTTGCTTCCACCAATGATTGCAGAATCAGAGTGATTCAAATTGTGACCAAAACCTGCCAAAATAGCACCCCTAGGTGCTCCGCTTGCAACTGTTTGATTCAAGCCTCCAACTGTAGCCGTCCAGTTGGCTGCATTTTGGTGATTACTACCACCAATGACGCTTGAGCCTTGCCCACTAGCAGTTGATCCGTCACCACCCAAAACCTCAGATCCGTCACCCGAAGCGGTGTTTCCAGTTCCCCCAATCGCTATCGCATTTCCACCAGACGCCACATTGCTGCCTGTTGCAAATTTGCTACCAACTGTAATATTATTAGTTGTAGTTGCCCCATTACTCGTAACCGAAGCAAGAGTCGCATTATCAGCTCCATCAGCTCCATCAGCTCCAGGCTGCCCATCTTCCCCAGCAGGGCCAGCAACAGTAGAATCAGCACCAGGCTCACCTTGTGGACCTTGTGGACCTACTGCACCGTCTCCTCCTCCTTCGCTAATCTGATAGGCATATCCATCATCAGAAGTAACCTGTGCAGATTGTAAGGTGACTGAAGTGCTGTTGTCAGAATCAGATAATCTATATCTAAGTCTGGCTCCATTGATCTTCGTGATAAATTCTGGAGTGTCTCCAGTAATAACCTGTGAACCTGTAACCCTTTCCCACCTACCATCAATGTATTCCTCAAGAATTAATTGTGCTGCACCAAAAACTGAAGAGGTTACTTGAGTAGTGAAAAAGTCTTGGTATTTCGTAAAAGATTTAGTGGCGTGTGATATATTTAGAGTAAAAGTCTTCATTTGTAATAAGGGTGGGGATAAAGGTATTATAACATAAAAAATCCCCCTCAGTGGTGTCTACTGAGAGGGACTTTTACACATGAACAAAGTATGTGTTAACACCAACCTTGCCATAGCCGTTCTGACACCTGAACGACTAGACAAGGAAGGTGCTAAAGGATTAAGCAGATACGTCTACTAGTGAAAGCTCAAGAGGAGCACGCTGATGGCGAATAGTAATGCCGTATTCAGGGTGACGGGTCTTGAATCCATTAGTAAGACGTCCGTAAAAGCGTCCTAAGTTACCAAGTGGGTTATCATCTTCGTGAAGAATATTCAGGAAGCGGAAATCACCACGGTAGTTTTGTGCCTTAAACTTAGCATCACCAATTGAACTCTCAGTGCTCGGAACCATGCAGTCCATCACAGATGAGATGTAAATCACAGCATCCTCGTAAGGTGCAGTGCGATACTCTGGGTTCTGGATCCAACTACCATTGCCATCATCAACGTATGCAGGAATTTCTTCCCATCCGTTGTTCTGAACAAGAGCTGCGTTGCGCTTGAAGCGACGCGGAACAGGATCAATGATGTGTGCATAGCCGTTGTAGGTGTGAGTGATACCCAAACCCTTAAGCAGCATGTCAGACATAGATGACTCGCGGAAATCGGTTCTTACTGCGCTATCCTCTTTACGGAGCCACTGTGAGTGCTCAGCAGAAGTGATTAGCTTGTAAATGTAACCTCCACCATCTTGTGCGGCAGCATGCTCACCAGCGCCCTCACGATCGAGGAAACTATGGAAGTAATCCAGAATGCCGTGTGTTGCGATAGAAACTGCATCAACGTCAGCAAACTTAGCGTCACCAACAATACCTCCATCAGCAGCAGATGTGATGAGTGAGGATTGATCAGTGCTAGTAAGTGATGCATCAGCGACAACCTTTTGGTCACAACGTGCCTGGTAGTTCATACGTGCACGCTCACTCTCATACTTCTTAACGGTATCGCCAAGAATACGAGTGATGTTGCCCATCTGCTCTACAGCCTTCCACTTCACCTTAAGATCATCAATACAGAATTGAGGACTCTTAACATGCTTGGTAGCAAGGTTGGTGTTGTAAGTTGTCTGTGTGAACTCAACAAGGTCTGCAGGTGGCAGACATACGTTGTTGTTTCCATCAGCAGATACGATATCCTGCCACGCATTTTCAGTGGTGGGGAAGGAACGATCCCAAACGACGTTGGTAATGGTATGACCCATGCGGTCAGGCCAAGCTTTCTTTGGAACCTGTGAAAGGTACGGAGAAAACTTAGTGATCTTACGATCGATGTCTCCAGCAAGTCGATTTGCTTCTTCTTGCATGAAGTTTGCTAGTAAATTAGCCATATTAGTGTAGTTTTATTTTTTTGTGCGCTCTAAGGCGCGTTAATTCGTAAATGCAAAATGTATGCATATACTTGAATAATACGTTTAGAGCGGAAATAACGCTACCGAGCCAAGCGTTGCTACTAGTTTTAGAACCTAAGCAAAATAAGTTCAGTTAAGTGTATAACATATCTATATACATTTGTCAAGTTTCACGCAGAACGCAAAAAGATGGACGCCAACTTAATGACGCCCATCTTCTAACCAATCCATCATATACTAAAATTCCAGCTTAGACAATCTGTCCATAAACGTATCGCCTTCATCCTTGCCCTTTGTGGATGGTGGAGCAGTAGGAGTGCTAACTTTCGGCTTAGCTTTAGTCATACGTTGTAAAAGAGAATTCTTCTCTTTGAGCTGCGCAGCAAGCTCACTAACTTGTTCCAACACGCTAGGCAAAGCATTCGCTGCAAAGATAGCGTGTGCTTGATCATTAACATCAGACAGGTCCACTTCCATAGCCTCGCTACGCATCTTAGCCCATGCATCATTAGGTTTGCCGTCCTCAGTGACAAAGCCAGGCAACCTACCTTCATAGCGTTCAAACGTAGACTCCACTGTTGATCGTAATTGTGTTTTTTGTTGTTCAAGTGTCTGTGCCTGTTGTGTCACCTCCATCTCCTTGAGCTGTGCAAGTCTGTCAGTTGCCTGACTCTCCAGCGCATCTCTCTTTGCATTAATATGCAATACCTGATCTGCCATCTGGTATAGACGTGTCTCATCTCGTCTGTTCAAGCTGTGCTCGTCCACCAAACGTTCGATAGCCGCACTCTGCACCGCCTGGTCGCCACTAATGACAGCGTTCAATACTGCATCCTTATCCAGCTCGTTCGCTTGCTCGATTGTGTTGGCTAAAGTAGTCACCTCATCAAAAGGAGTTAATACTTGTCGCTCGAACTCTGGGGTGCTTTCAAAATCCACCACACTCAGACGATCCTCAAGCTCCTTTAGTCGCGACGAAAGCACATCATTCTTTTCAGCCTTAAGCTTTAATGATTGCACTTCATCACTGTTGAAACCCTCGGTCTTGATACGCTGTAGTTCTGTCTCCCTCTCCTTGAGCTCCTTACGTAGCTCTGCATACTTAATACCAGGATGTGGGTCATTCTGCATGTCCGCAATCTTGGCCTCTGTCTCTTTGTCAAAATCATCAACCTCTGCAGAGTCGTCCTGCTCACTCGTTGACTCCTCAACTTCCTCGGATTCTGCGTCCTCTGTAGACTCGTCAGCAACATCATCGCTAGGCTCCTCTGCAGGTTCTTCAGCTACCTCCTCAGTTTCAACCTCTGCCACAGGATCATCTCCCGATAGAGCTTGCTCTGTTCCCTCTTTAGGCACACCGCCTTCATCGAATAACTCATCGAATCTATCTAAAAGTCCTGCAACTTCATCAGATTCGGCCTCATTTGTTGTGTCTTGTTCGTTGTCCATTGTATTAATCTAACATTGATTCAGTATCGTCCTCTAAAGACTCCTCCTCAAAAGGATCGGGTGATAACGTGGCGTCAGCTCCCTGTGCAAACTCTCTAAAAGCCCTGAAAACAGACTTAATGCCGCTTTCTCGTATATAAACTTCTCCTAAGTCCTGTATTGTTGCTCCTGAAGGATTACCCTCCAATGAGTGTTCATCAAACCAAGCTTCCAGTGTTTGGAATGCCCCCGAATCGACGACAGCAGCAAAGCCGTCTTGATTGTTAGCTAATTGTTCACGTGTTATTTGCATTATCTTTCAGTTAATCACCAACGGCTTGTGAACCTTTGGCATCATTGATTGCTAAATCCTGTAGTGCTTTTTGCCTTTCAATCGCCAGCTTCTGTTGATGTGTCTCACCTGTTTGCTGCAACTTCTGCATGTGTGCTTCAGCCTTCATTTGCATCTCCATCTGCTTCTTCTGCAGCTCGAGTTGTTCTTTAGCTCCATCAGCATTACCTTCTTCAGATTCACCCTGCTGTTCTTGTTGCTGTGATTGTTCACGCTCCATCTTCTGCATCTCACGTATGCCGTTGTTTATGTATTCACCAATCTGTTGTAGTTGCTGCTTATACATATTCATTTCTTCCTCCTGTGCCTCAGGAACAACTGCAATCTCAAATGTTTGTGATGCGTGAACAAACAACTGGTATAGTTGTTGTGTCATCTGAACCAAGTCAGCTTGGCCCTCTTCCACTTGCTGTATACCCTGCATCAAAGCCGCAATGTGTATACGTAAGTGTATTGAGTAGTTCTCAGAGTTACTTGGCTGTAGCTCAGATCCTTCCATAAGATCGTTGTTCTCCAGACGTGCAATTGAGTGATCAATCAGCTCTCGTGGAGCATCATCTGTAGAGATATAACGAGCCGCCTTTTCAGGACCCATGATATCAACCATTCTGTCCCTATTGAATGATTCACGACCAGCATCGTCCATCGCAGTGTATAAAGAAGCAGCCTGCTCATATTGTGCAGCTCTTGCAGCCTTGCCCCCAGGTCCTGCAGGCACTCCTGTTTTAGTCTCATGAAAATCGATACCCCTCAATGCTTCCTGAGGAACACCCCTGTCCAAACAAGCAAGCTGCATACGCTTTGCCATTTTGCCTGCATCAGTAAGATCATTCTGCACAGGATCGAAAGCCCTCTGGACTGACTCTGATAACAATGACCGCCATGGACGGCTAAACAACAGCATAGCGCTACTATTCAAACTGTTAAAGTGCTCTAATGCTGCGGTGAGTTCAAACTTACTGCGTCGATCAGGTGCATCATTGAACACACTAGACATTGTGCTACTAACACTCTTCTTATTCATCTGACTACCAAGCAAGTCTAATGCTGGCATAGCCGATTGCTGCAAGTTTGGCGCTTTTTGGTTCTCCGCAATCTGTAGCTGTGGCGGTATCAGTGTAGCAGGGCCTGCGTGTATGATAGGAATCCTTGTAACAGCTTTCTCGGAAGGGGAGATGTATTTGATAGACAAGCTATCCTTAGCACTGTCTAGCAAAGCACACTGCATCAGGTTCGACGCCATGCCTTGTGGATACATCATGTAGCCAAGTCCACGTATTGTGTAAATGTTACCCTTGTTTCCTGTGTAGAAAGGGAAAATGTGTATGGCCTCAGATAAATCTTTGTATTCGCTTCTACGCTTAAACAAATAACGCTTTGAAATGTCCTTCAAGGTTTCGCCCTCGTGCATTGTAGGGTTCTTTGTGCAAATATATGAGCTAACTGAGCCGTCAAACTCCTTGACCCAGGCGTGTATAACTCGGATAGGGCTGAATACAGTGTTACTTCCGTTCTCCTCGATGTCGTTAGCTTTCTGTTGCTCCTGCACTTCCTCAGCACTATCACTGTCGTAAAGCTCGTCGCTTGCATTCTGCAAAGCATACTTCACAGCTTTAACATCCCAGCCAAGTGCTGTAGCGGCCTCCTCATCGCTAATCTTTTCGCTCAGCTCAGATGGTGTGAGGAATGCCTCACATGTGCACATCTCAACTGAATCTGGAGTAGCCTGTGTACGTCTTGGAAACTTAAACTCACGTAGTCCTGAGCCCTTCCACTGCCATGTTGTGGAATCCTCAAAATAACCAATACCCACACCATGAGTAACAAACTGATCAATCAGTGTAAGATACTCAAACAAACCACCATCCCATGCACGGATCATCTTCGTAAACTCATCAGACATGATGCACTGATAACGATAAGCATCGCCAGGCTCCCACAAGTTGCGGTCTAGCTTAATGCTGATCAAATGCTCAGGTGATACAAACGAGTCTATGTATTGGCTCTGTGCCTCATTAATAATGGAAGAAGTCTCGCCAAAGTTAATGTTGAAACGACTGCCTTGCCCACGCTTACGCAAAATGCCTTCATCCAATGGTGGTTTGAAGTCCTTCAGGTTCTGAACTTTAGCCCTGTTACGTTCACTTGCCTCATCCATGTCTACAAGATGATGATGAATAGAACGCAAACGCATAGCATCCTTGAGTCGCTCCTTAGGAGCCGATGGTGTCTCGCCATCCTTTGTGGATTCGTAGCTGTTTAAAGCTGCGTCTGTATCATCTTGTATTATATTAGACATAAATTAATCGGTGGTGTTTGGAGTGTTTGTTTCTTTTTTCTTTTCCAGCTTAGCCCTCGCTTTCTTCAACGAGCTTTTCTTGCTTGCAGCCTTCTTAGCCTTGCGTTTCTTAGCCGCTTTTTTCTTAGGCTTTGGCGCCTCAACTGGCTTAACCTCCTCCTCAATAACCTCTTGCTTAACGACTTGTGTAAACAAACCAACATCAATAAACAAAGCTCTGTCCGACTTCACGACACTTCGCTTTGTGTAATTACGAGCTCGATACATGAACATGAGGTCTTTCCGATGTCCTCTGACACACGGGTTTGTCTTTAAGAAATCGCCATCGCACAAAAAGTAACTATCCAACCAGGCTTCGTCATCCTTGCCAGCAATTGGCCCCATAAAGTCAGCTCCGCTCTCTCTGTATGCACTCCTAAGCTCCTTGTTCCATCCATCTTTTGCAGGACACAAGCCAAGTGGTATGTAGAATGTCTCGCCCTTGAGTGGGATTCTCCAGTAATTGAAGCCCACCACCTCATTGGCATATGCAGACATGTTAGTAATGTCAGGATCGTAAGGTGCAATGTTGCATGGACACATTGTAATAGTGTCAAACAGTTCGCTAAATGCTTCGTATGTAGTTACATTGTAGTCTTTTTCGTAATTAGAGCAGACAACAAACAAATGATCGTCCGTATATTTGCCGCCCTTAAGTGAATATAGTAGCTCTTTACGATACTGATCCAAAGGTTGTGTAATAGTTACAAGTATGTTCATGCAATTGTGTCTATAACATATTATTAAAGATATGTCAATGATTTCGGTTTGGTGTGTTCCTAGTAGTCCAGTGATGTATCGCTTGCTTCTACAATGTCGTGGTATGCGGCCGCGTCCTCCCAGGACTTAGATGCACGCTTATCCACCTCAATAGTTTCCATCTCTCCCATAAGTCCATTGCGTATAGCCACCTCACAGAGAACAAAGAAAGCATCAGCCAAATCAGGACTCTTCAAGCCCCTTGACTTCATGTCCACCTTGCTTTCGATTTTGAGTTTTCTGCTACTTGTTAGCATTGCTTTATGCCAACGCCTCTCGCATATCTCCTTGATGATCTCTGGAGGTAAGCCACGTATCCTACCTTCCCTTACCAAGCCCTTGATCCTCACCCATATCTCACTCACTCGGTTGGCATAAACATCAATTCCCTTACGTTTATCAACTGGACTAATCTGTAGCTTGCTTGGGCTACCGCCAAAGTTAACACCCATAGGCAAACTACTCCATTGGCTCACAACAATGTCACGGAAGGGGATACCCGCCCCAGTCATGTCGTAGCCAAAGTTCTCTGGTGAAATACTGTGTTTTACAGCCATCTCCTGCATCAACTTCACCGAGTTGTATGATCGACCGCTGTCATCCGCAGTTAGGTCATCCTTCAGCACCTCATAGCCTAAAACCTCAAGAACACTCTTACCCTTAAGCTGCACAACTTGTCCATACACAACAGGAAACCTATCGCCTCCTTGAGTGTAAGCAGGATCACCTCCAGCCACTGCAATACTATGCTTGGCCTCACCTCCGTATTCACTGTTATCAATCTTCAGGTTTGCTCTAGTATTCACCAACTCACCCTCAGAATAAACAGTCTCATCACTTGCTCCTGCAAACCAAAAAGCCTTGAACATACGATAGAAAAAACGGCTATTCTCACCGTAATCGTTCTTAGCCATGTCGATAGCCTCCTGTGAAGGTAGCCAAGGGTACTTAACCTTGCCAGCAGTCATGTTTGGACTCTTTTCAGCATCAAAACGCATACATATGCCACGTGATGTTTTCCAAGTGTAATCTTTCTCGGTGATGCTATTCCAGCCGTCTGCTGGTTCGCTAAACACACCAAATGGATCTGTGTATAAATTTGGGTTTGATGCAGCCTTCAGCTCGAAGTGCGGGTTTGTTTCCAGGTTGGAATAACAAGCATTCAATACGCCCATCGGTATCTCGCTCAACTCATCCAATAAAGCGATCACCCTGTCCTGCTTAATACCAATAAAGCCCTGGTCAATCTCTGTGCCTGCTGACCCAGCAGCGGGTATGAGCTTTAATCCTGTCTCCTCAGATAATGCTCCCACCTTGTTAAACCCCTTAATCAAACAGTTTGACTGGACCATCTTTCCCGGGAATTCCTTCAACCACAATTCGCTGACACTCTTCCAAACACGCAACTTTGCAGCAGTCAGTGTAGTGGAAGTCAACAACACCTTAGTGGTTAAAGGGGCCGCCATGTAATTGACAATCCCGTAAACAGCCATGCTGTCAGACTTGCCCGATGATCCTGACCCCGCTAATGAGGCATATCGATTGTAAATCATACCCTCACTCATCGTGTTGGTCCAATCGTTGCGCACAACTTTGCGTGGACTACGTGGGTTATTGTTCCACATAATATCCACAGCATTCCAGTAATGCTCTAGCTTAGTGAGCCTGCCACCTTCACCCTCCTTAGCAGGATGGTTCATGTAACAATACAGCTCGATGTATAGATCGTTATGCCACTTAGAATCCCACACCAACCCATACCGATCGAACTCGGTGGATGTGTGAGACGTCGAAATGTTTGCCATAACTAAGCAACCTCTTGGCGTCTCTGCTTACGCTGCTTGCGATCAGAGTAGATCAAACCAAAAGCCTCGTAAGGTCGTTGATTAATATATTTAGTGGTTTTCTCGACAATGCCGTCTTTTAACAATTGTGTTAAACGCACCTGTGCTTTCCAGGCTGGAACACCCCACATGCGTGCCCATTCACTAATAATCATTTCGTCCTTTTTCATCTTATGTAAAAATATGATCGTATTGTAACACACCTTTTGGATCCAAGTGTAAACGCAACCAACAACCTCCAATTGGTTTAGGCGGGCGCTCGTTTAAGTTATGGAAGTCATAACCGCTAGGATCATACTCCTGCTTGTATGTTGGCAAACATAGATGTGTTTGGTCTTTCAAAGCTCGATTACCTTGGGCGCTAATAGTTTCCTGCACGTTTGTAATCGACCAGCGCTCGTGGATGTGACCACTAACAAAGATATCTGCCTGTGGTAGATAAGCAGCTCGCTTGCCGTGTTTAGGTGTGCCTTTAGTGGCAGCACCACCGCCACCAGCCCCGTGGTGGTAAGCCAGTTTAAGAGTTTGCGTTTTGCCCCCAAGGTTGCAACGTATAAACACCCAGCCTCCGATGCCTCCAGTCATAACTTCTGATCCAGAAAACCTTAGCCGTTCACAGAAACGCTCCAAAACATCCGTCTCATTATTCCTCATGTTGCTAATCTCATGGTTGCCACGAGTAGCTAAAGCCATGTTATCAGCGTATGGTTCAAAGAAATCATGTGCCTGTGTAACCACAGCATCTAAATAATTATCCACATCCAAAGAGGCTCTCATGCCTGAGCGAGCTCTACGAGGATCATACCTGCCTTGCATGAGGCAAAAAGCATCACCAAAACAAAACACTGGAGCACTTCTCTCTTTCGCCTTATCCAGGTCAAATAACAGCTTATCCAGGTCACAATGATCATTATCCCAGTGCCAATCACTAGTAAGTAGGATCCATTGTTCCCATCCTGTAGACTTAGGCTTCTTGTCGACATCCACCTCCAAGAGGTTGACATCATTCATTTTTCTTATTCTCCAGTTGCTCATATTTTATTTGTGTTGTGTTTTGTAAAACGAACCTGTCCGTCTGTATCTAGGCAAATCACTCGTATAAAAATTGATCGAGAACATAACCACCAAGTCCTCCTCCTGTGCGGGCGTAAGCCCGCGATTTTCAAATAACGAAGTTATCGAATACGAATAACTCGTATAACTATAATGCCCCATGGCCGACAATGCGTCCTCCGTGTCTTGCCTGGCAGGTGCTCCCTCCAGGATTAAGTCTCTCAATGTATTATAAGTCAAAGCTGCACGTATGGGGTGGGGGACTCGACGATCTCTCTCCGTGGGGGAGGATTCTGCAATTCATAGTAAAAGTGTGGCACAGTGACAGACACGGCCTTCGACAGCATGGCTGAATCTCCTCGTCTCAATAAACTAGGGCTAAGTTCAGCCAAACACCTTGCCACCACTCGCCATCCCATCGCTGGATCCTCAAAAACACCTCTAGCCTGCTGTGTAAGCTCGTCGTTCGGTGAGCCCGCAATATAAGAACGAGCCACCACCTCGTAGGCAACGTCAGATTGTATGCTATCCAATAAATACATTAATCTAGCTCCACTCCATTCACCACAAGCAACTCCTCAGGGTATAAATTGTTACACTCATGCATAGTGGGCAGATCATCAGCCTTCTCATCCACACAAAAACGATCCACCACAATGTATCGCTCATACCCCCGACAATCGTTGTCATCCGAACATCCTGCATGCTTACGTGGATTAAACATCACCGCCCTCATACAATCACACCCCCACATCCCATAGCTCACCTCATCTGGATCCAAGTCACTAGTCCACACTTGCTCCCCAGAAAAGGTGTCCAAAAGCTTAACATTCATAGTTTAGCCTAAATCAAGCAAGGTTTTCTTCACTATATCACCATCACACATCACTTCATACTCCTGTAAACCCTTCTTCAAGTGATCGTCCAATTGCTGTGTAGTGATCACGATGGCTGTCCGAGCTGCCGACATCCACCCAGTTTGATCCAATTCATCCAGCTCCTCATACTTCTTAAACTCTGCCCCATCCGAGACATGCAGCATAAAGTTGCCATACAATATAGCGCCTAAACGCCTCAGGTTATCTTCGTGTATTTCCATTATTTTTCTGTGTCTTGTAAAAAGTCCTCCCAAGCCTCCTCCTCCTGGCGCTTACGTAAAATATCTGCTGTCACATTATCCACATCCCACTCTGGATGATCACCCTCACCCACACCAATCTCACGCCACTCCCGCCCGCATGTCGGGCACGCCCCCTCACTCTCCGACTCTCGTGCTGAGCCATATACAGGATCTCCTGTTTTGTCCCTATTCCGCGCCTTCGCTTGCATAGGACATATCTTATACACATATCTTTATTATGTGTCCACCATGGCGAAGCTCCGTCTGCACCCCCCACCACCTGCTTTAGCCAACGAAAATGCCGATTTTATATATTTTCTTCTAAGGGGTCCTTTCAGTCTTCCCTGCTCCGCTCCACTGGTGGTCCCATGGCCCCCCACCCGCCGCCCCTCTTCGAGGGCCCGCTCTCCATGTCCAGCCTGCGGCTGTCCATGTCGACGGCTAGACAGCGTGACCAGCACGACGGCAGACCAGCACGACTCACTCACATGCACGACGGCTCAGCATGAGTCAGAAGCCTCGCTATGCTCGGCTAGCTACAGCACCACACACGAGTAGGACGCACTCAAATGCCTGCCTGTGTGTGTGTATATATGGGTCTCCCTTGATTACTACGTAAGGGAGACTGGGGAAGTTGGCTTTCGGTATGTTGCCGTTCGCATCCACTAGTCTCTCACACTTACATACCTAATACCATGTTAATGACACCCGAAATCACCATCGAAGAAGCACGCTTGAGGCTTAGTCACCACGAATCCTCACGTGACAGCGCATTAGACTACTCAGTGCCAAACCCAGTAACAGAGCAGGACTTCGAATACAACGATGAATGCCACTCACAGTGGGTTACACACGGCAGTAAGGCTCAATATTACCAAGAGCTAATCGACAGCAAGATACGCTCTGTCGTAGACGACTACCTCTTGTTCCTTAGTGAAAGCACAACCTTCGACGAAGAAGGTAGAATCAGCAAGACAGAACACGAGGACTACGCCAAACGTCTACGTGAAGCCGCTATAGATTGTGGGGCTTTCTATGGCGACAGCATCCAAGTGTGTGCTAGCAACTGTGGCTTCTACCGCTTCGAGTTCATCAAAGATCCTTTGGGAGGACCATTCGTAACTGTAACAACCTACGAGTTCACCCCTGAATACTAATCATCATGACACATTCAGAATACCTACATAAGGAGCTAACCGATGCTATCGATGCATACTATGAGTCTGAACTGCACCTGGCAATGCTCGATAAGTGCCACCAGTCACCAGACATAGTGGAAGAACGTGCTGAAACCAACAGACGTCTGCACTCGCTAAGCATGGCTATCGACCTCACTGAACAGCTACTGCTTAACGCAAACAACAGTGAAAGGGGTGTAGCATGATGCGTCTACTGATTGGTGCGTTCGAAGCACTACTATTGGTGGCATGTCTAGCCTCCTTCTACATACTGATGCTAGTGGCTTACTAGGATAGCCATTGCTGGCTCATACGTCCATTCTCAGACGTCTTAGTGTGTATTGAGCAAACTATGCTTTCTACATGCTCTGACGTCTTACATCTAAACTACAGGCATTACTATAATAACTACAGTATGTCTGACTAAACAGGTGACACATGTAGACGGATAAATGACATGCATGGCGACAAACTGGACGACAAACTAGACGACAGTCAAACAGACATGTGTGTGTGTATTCACATAACGTGTAGGTGGCTTGCTTTGCATGCAATATGGCGTCTCTCACTGTCTACTGTGGTGTGTGTTATCACTATCTTGTTGGTCACCTTTATACGTGTTGAGTCTCTCTCTCCTCCTATAGAGAATACATTAATAAGTTCATCACAATAAGCGCGAAATTAGCATTCGTAACAGCCTGCCCGCAAGGGTGGGCTTTCTTATTGGAGTGCCCTCGCTTCGGTGACGTGGAATGAGGGGGTTGGTTATAAATCGCCTGTCTCACTATGTGAGGCGATTAGCCTTGTTGGCTTTCGGTATGTTTCCGTTGGTCAGCGTCACATCTTTGTGCCCGCTCCTCGTTGGAGTGAATCGCTCGTTGTTCTCACAAAACACTGTTAATATTATGTCTAAATCAAAAACAAAAACTGTCAAACGTGTCGCCCCAACTGTAGTAGCATTCAAATACAAGCCACGCACACAGGCGCTTGTAGATTTCCTTGATGAAATCACGTCACGCCCTATTCCTAGTGACGGTCACGTGCTCACTGATGACGAAGTGTCATTAGCCAGGGGCGGTTGGAGCATGTGCCACGAGTCTACTAACGTAGACGGATCATACAAGCGTGACACCAACAACCCACAAACATGGTCCAAGATGTATGACGATGTGTTGTGTCATGGGTTTAAGTTCTTTGACAAGTCACGTGGTGGCATGAAATACACGTGCACTGTTAAGAAGCTTGATACAGAGGTTCGAGCTTACGTTACACGTTCTACACCATCACCATTCTAGTTTAGTCAGCTAAACATGAGCATGTCCTGCATAGCGGGGCATGCTTTTTTAGTCATCGTTCTCATCTTCAGTATAGCGTCTTGGCGAATCCAAAGCCAGGCCGCTCACTTCGTTCGCGAAATGCAAGAGCGCTGTCCGATCCTTCGGCTCGTTTGCTTTGTAGTGTCCATCTCGCCTTCGGCTCGTCTACCACAGACAGATGCAATCACACGACGCACACACACGACGCCTCGACAACCGAAACAGGACGCTCGCTACGCTCGCTGGACAGGATATCAAGTCCCTATTTGACACAAATATCCAAAAACATTACAAAAACATATCTAAATGAAACATAAAAACAAACAAAACACTATACTTGCAGCTCTTAATTACCTCATAGAGAAGCAAAAGTTATCAGAAAAAGAAATCCAAAAGTTAATCATCAAAACAATCAAACAAAACCAATAATACCATGGGACTAGACCAATACGCATACACAAAGTTTGCCGATGAACGTATATACATACAGGACTGGCGCAAACACAACGCCCTTGAAGGCTTTATGTCTACACTATATGTAGCAAAAGGTGGCAAGGAGATATTTAACTGCCAAAAGGTAGAAATCACGTCATCAGACTTATCAGACTTAACTGTAGCTGTAGCCAATGATGATCTACCAACTACTGGGGGGTTCTTCTTCGGCAGTGACACCAAGATGTGTCCATACAACAAAGAAAAAACCATAGAGTTCATTCGTATAGCCAAAGAAGCCTTAGATGATGGGCAACGAGTGTATTACTACTCATCCTGGTAACATCAAAACAACACTATCATATGAAAATTCAAACATACATAGTAGCTTATACACTCAAAAACGTAGACAAAAGTTACACCGATCATTGGGAACGTTGCGAATCACTTGATGAAGCGCAGCATAGATACAACGAGTTGTTAGTAGAAGAAGATCTCCTATACACAGCATCAATAGCTAATGAAGTCATCTCAACAGAATAATGATATCACCAATCGATAAAGAAAGAGAACAAAAGATACGCACATCTCGAGAGCATCATGCTTTACTACGCGATAAAGCCTTCAACAGCACTATCCAACCCCCAAAAAGTAAAGCAGATGAAGCATTCAATGAGAAAGCATATAGAACCTGGGAAGAGCACAGTTTCCTAGCACAACATTATACAGAAATCTTAATACACCTTTATAATGATCCATATTAGCATTTAACTATGCCTCTCCATCCACGACATGTCCATCTGCCTGCTTAATCTCAGGTGGATGGGCAAAGCCGTGTATGTTTATAGCCAAGTTGGATGTCTCATCCTCCTTATCCAAGTCCATCGTTCTACGTGCAACACGATCGATGAGCTCGAAGTCATGGGCAGAACGTATAATCTTACGCCCGCTATCCTTCAGATCCGTAAGTGCCTGTGATGTAATGTCTAGCACCTGGTTCTGATGATCTAATTGCTGACTAGCTACACGCTGTGCCAATGCATCAATGGGATTGTTACTACGATCTCCTAGCTCAGCCTTTTCAGCCTTCTTAATCAACTCCTCAGCCTTCTTACGTAGGTTATGTGGAGTAGGCCAGCACTCAGCACTAGAACGCTTGCGTATGTTGCCTGCAGTGAGCCCTGTATCAGCATACTCCTCAGCAATGTCTGCACCACTGTGTCCAGCACAGTATAAAGCCTCTATCTCATCCCAGGGTATTGGGAGTTTGCGTGGGTTATTCTTCCTTCGATCTGACAAGCTAGACATACAACTATTGTATCACATATTTATTCAACACGATACCAGCGCATTAGTTAACTAAACTATGTTCTAACGTATCGCAAATACACATCTCCAGTGCGTATATCAGTATGCCTACAACGTGTAGATCATACATGTCGACGTGTTGTAATGTATATATACACATCACAGTCGGCATACATAGTAGACTAGCAAACCTTGCTTAATCAATGACTAATGCATACCTGCATAAGTATCACGAAAAGTCAGGAAAGTCAAATTATTAACACAACTTACACGTGTTGAACTCTTTGAACGACACGTAAGTTACGTGATGTAAGGCACATACACCTGTGCTAAGTCACGTCCTTTTTAAACATCTAACAGCATTTATCTAACAGCATTGCATAGCAAATATGCAGAAAGTAAAACACAATCATTATGAAAACAAAAACAATAACTACAGCAAATGGCAAAAGCCTATCTTATAACGACATTATTACACGTCAAAACAAATTCAAAAGCAAACAAGCAAAACAACTTCAAGAAGACAAATACCTCAACCAGTATAAACTGATCAATACTGGCTCACTGCCCTCTATATCTGATGATGAGCTATGCAACAATGCCATCAAAGGTGTTTCCGTCCTGCAACTCCAGCTACAGCGATCCGCTCGCAACCTAGCCAAAAACATGGTTGGTTGCACACCTTACCAATTCAAAAAAGAGCTTAAAGTTATAGCAAAAACATGGCTCGATCAAAACCAGCAGGAAATCGACAATGAGATAATAGGGCCAGTATTAGCTAACGCCATCAAGTCACGTGAACGTAGTGAAAACATCAGGCGTCGCAATGAATGGATCAACAACAATATTATACAACAACAACAAATCCCTGAGGAATTTTATGTAATTGCTAAGATGCCACAAGTTGGCGTTGATTTTGACACACGCAAACGCATGTGGGTGTATGACCATAAAAAGAATGCACCAGTCAAAAAACCTAACCGTGCAGTGTGGGACAACCCAAACGTCACTCGCTACAGCATCATAACCAAACTACTACTAGCGTGCGATGCTCTACCAGAAGAAACAGGTGTATCAATCATCGACACCAAAAATCGCAAAGAGGCTCTAAAGCAAGCACTTGCAGAGCGTGAGGTATCCCTACATGTGTCCTATATCCAGGTCGATAACGTTCACGAAACAAATGGCCGTGAAATGGACGCTATGATGTTCTCACTTGTCCCCACATCAAACATAAGCACTCGTTATGCATTCTCAGACAAAAATTCTCTGTATAAGCTTACCGACGAGCAAATCAAATTCAATGCACCAATCGATGGGGTATTAGATAACGATGAAGCCGTGCCTATCTCCCACTATGAGTTAGAAGATTATGCACTCAAAGGCATGCTTGATGATTCTGATTCAATCACTGATGATTCACTTGAGCAATCATTCAACTCCAGCATGGCTCGTGGAGCTCGTCCTACAGAACTAGCTGACCTTCATATGGGTATCGATGCATATGTGCAACTAGCCTTCGAGAATGGCAACACTGACCTGGTAGAGTTAGCCACTGACCCTATCAACCCCGAATGCCCACTCACTCCAAACATTGCACAATCTGTATGGGATGGCGACATGCCTGCACCTGATGCCATTGTGCTATGGGGTGATGTATATTACACCTACGACCAACATGGTAATAGCATCAAAAAACGTGCACTATGGCTACGCGAAGCTATGGACGTGCTTATCAATGAGAATCTTATCGGTCCTTTTTCAACACCTGCTGATGAAGATGCAGCCTTCCTGGCACAGATCGAAGTTCTTATTCGTAAATACGGCAAAGTAGCACTAGACACGACACCACGCACAAAAACCAGACACGGTAAAATCAAACTTGTCTACCATCAAGGTGCTCAAGTAGAAATCAACCACAATACACCTCCTGAAGTGATTGACCAAATCATTTACAACCTTGGCTTCCGTGCATTACAACCGCATTCCTAACCATTAAATACATTAGCCCATCAGAGCCATCATCGCTCTGGTGGGCTTTTTTTTGCTCAGCTTAAGTTTTCGGTTTATATGTTTGACACATATCTAATCACATATCACGTATATATGTAATGGAATTATAATCTGATTCTATTCTCCTCCTTCGATCGTGTCGCTGGCTGGTCTGTCTATTCTCAAGCTCCTAACGTTTTTGGTTCGCTGTCGCTCACGAGGCGCCTTCGTCGCCCTCCTGTTGTGGTTTGTATTTTCGGCTGTCAGGTGACAGTCGGAGATCATCATTAACCATTAATACAAATTATATTATGTCTAAAATTATATTCGCAAACGACCAAAAAGTAGTAGATGCCCTGAAAATCAAAGTGCCTCAGTTTCAAGATGCTGAAGTGCAAATCGGTTATGAAGGTGCACGTGAAGCCATCACTGACAAAGTAGTCCTCACAGACTATATGCCCACCAACATGCTACCACTAGCTAGTGAAGTAGCTATTGCACAATGTCGCATCAAAGGTGCTACACGTGACAAGTTTGATGCAGATGAACTAGCAGAACAAATGAGTTACGTAGAAGTATTCAAAGTCAAAAAATGTGATTACAAAACCAGCAAAGCAAGCTGGTAACATCAGTCCCTATTAAAAACAAATTTCGGTTCTGACTAAAATTACCTAAACTATCAATGAAATAGACGAAACTTAACAGGAACTCGTGCTACCACGACCAGTGCTCCATAGACTGTCCGCAGTCTATTTAGACAGAGTCACGGATGATCAGTTCTCTTATACAAGTGCAAGTAGTATATATTATATAGCTGATAATACTTAGTAAAAACAAGAGCCAATCCAGGCGCCATAACTCATGTGATATTAGATCATTGAGTTATGGCGTCTTATTTTATCTCCCAACAACACCATAATAAAGAAAAGTGAAAACCATACTAGAACATTGGTCATCAGACCAAGATAACGACAGTCAAGCTGCAGAGCACAAGCTCGAGCAACTTGAGTTCCAAGGACGCAAACATGTGATGGACGCCCGTCACGCAGTGAGCGTAGCAAAAGGCAACTGTGAAGCATACATTGCTGCACAAAAGCAAAACGCTAATCCTTCATATGCCAACATCATTCAAAACATCATCGATGTTGAGCAAAAAGTAGAATCAGCAGGCTTAGCTGTGCACAGATTCGAGCAACTCTTCGGCCAGAAAGGAGAAGTGTAATGAACATCCCTAAAATGATCTACGTCAATAATGGGGTATCTACTGAAGCATATGAAACTACAGCAGATACAATCGGTGAGCTATTTACAGATTCGTTCCGTGAAGACTTCAACATTTCAAGCACAGGTAAACCAACACTCAACCGCGTAGCTGTTGGTAACGATGCTGAACTCACTCCTAACTGCACTGTTGGCTACATCAACAGCGCATCATCTAAAAGCTAAAACAAGCTAAACAACTTTTCCCCATCAGCAACCGCGCCTTTGTAGGAGGGGGTAATCACGCGGTGACAGTGCTGATGGGGAATTTACCTTTTTATATTATGCAAAATACATACCTAACCACCGTTGAAAACGGAGAAACAAAACTCTACGAAGTTTCATACAAACGCACTATTCCACCTGAAGTATTAATCGGCCTAAAATGTATCCAACATAAAAAAACGTTTTGGTATGAAGGCAGGAAATTCTATGAAGCTTTTTACACAGACGGCAACTTCATTACACGCGTATTAACGTGCCCTTTGCTCTACTGGAAAATGCCACTCCGTTATGACAACAGCAATGAGAACATCTATATCGAAGGTGATGATAGTTTACTTGATCAAGTGTCCGTAGGCATCGAAGATGTCCGATTAATTATCCATCATGGAGACGACGCTATGGCTCACTACTGTATGTATGCAGTAGCTAAAAATGACAATGCAGCATTATTTACAAATGTATTTGATGACGGACGTATGTGTTTCCCAAAGAAATTTGAGGTATCAGACCCATCTGAAAATATACTTGCCGAGCTAGAAAATGCTCCTGGCAACAACCACCTGTTAACAGACCCCACAACTAACCGCATCGATGCACGTGAATCACCAGCACCTATGTATATCAACGATGCAGGTATACCATGTCTGAAAGTCCACGACACATTCCCACTTAATCATGAACAGAAAAAATACCTCCGCTAATTCTATAAGCCTAGACGACTTACGTTCGATTATAACTTCAAGCTCACTTAATAAAACTAAGCAAAGCAAACTACTAGGTGAAATCGAGCGCTTCATCCATCAACGCTCAGCACTCGCCAGAACTCTCGTGGCATTAGCGCCAGATATATCAGCAAGCAAATAGACAAATTCACAATGCAAATAGACAAAGTAACATTAATTGGAGCAGGTGGCACAGGCAGCATGGTGCTCCCAGCTATCGTCCCTGTTGTAGACGTAGACATCTGGGATGGTGACGAATACGAAGAACGTAACGTATCACGTCAGATATACGCAGCAAACGTCGTTGGTAACAACAAAGCTGACGTATTAGCCGAATTATTCGGTGATGGTCACAAAAAAGTTGTTTCATATCCAAAAATGGTTAGAGGCAACGAAGATATCGATAGTGATCTGATATTCTGCTGTGTTGACAACAATGCAGGACGTAAAGCCGCACGTGCTTTATCAGATGATCATGACATCCCGCTCATCATTTGTGGCAATGAATCCTGGGAACCAATGGCATGGCTATACCTTCCAGAATACAAGTATACCAACAAAGATCCTTTTGATCGATGGCAACTAGACAAACTAGCTGAAGGTCGCCAAGAAACCTGTCAAGGTGTTGAGATCATTGAGGAAAATGTCCAAATGCCTGCAGCTAACTATTGCGCAGGATCTCATGGATTACATATCTGGGAATCACTACGTATTTGCAGCAATCCATCTAATTATTTAGCTGAGGTAGTAAGCACACCTTGGCCTATCTGGAAACAATTCAAACAAATAGAAGCTTAATTATGACAAAACCAAAAAAACAAACCGATGCTCGCATCAAAAAGATAGCAAAAGAATTAGGAATGAGCGCCTTCAAGCAAAGTCTTGGCAAAATCTCAATTAATTCAACACTCTATTTCTCAACATATGATCTAATAGCAGAAAAAATAGGTCCAAACTTTATTGATGATTACAAATCATATCAGGAAATGCATGAATTACATCCAGATAATATCGAACATATGTTAGCTATTGTATTGGGTGAAGACGCATTCAGAATATTGACTACAAATCTCCATGAGACATACATTAGTGGCTATTCAATCTGGGAGAAAAAACTATTTAACAAACAAGTAAACAAGTCTGATGTTCAGTGTGTTAATGGTCAAATAGCAAATAAATTGCAGTTATGTGAACTCATATTCAAAGGCAACGCTGCGTTGTGCGATACAGAAGCAAATTACGCATCAAGCAGAATTAATGATTATTTTGACTATCATGCACGTAAGGTCCCTGAGCTCGATCCTTCAAAAGAATATGTTACTAAACACACTGACATGCAAGTTGGAGAATTCAGTCCGTTCTTCTCATTTGATGACTTTAGATACAGCAGTCTGTGGTTATTACACAACATTGTAAATGAATCGTCTAAGCCAGAAGTTTGCAGTCCATTCTGGCGTGAGATTCGCAAAATTGAATTACCTGAAGTTGTATCCTTAACTGAATAAAATATGAAACAAGACGTAGAAATCAATTATCAGTGTGCTGATGTCACCTACTCAGAAGAAATCACACGCAAACTGACAGCAAAAACTATATCCAACAATTTACCAGCATTACCACTGCAGTTGTATCTAGAAATATCAGCCTGGCTATCACACCTCAGTGTCAAAAACAACGTAGAAGGTGTATGCAGTCTCACAGTTGTAGACTACCAGTGGATTCCAATCATCTGGCATCAAGAAGCATCAGGCCCATTGCATGTAAAATATGATGAAAGTAGTGACGAGAATATTCAATTAGTTGAAGATTTAGGTGCTACAGAAGCACTCAAAACATTGCATTGCACAATTCACAGTCATAACCGTTCTGCTGCAGGCCAATCGAGTGACGATCAAAATGACGAGCGTTCCAAAAACGGATGGCACATGACCATTGGTAACTGTGACAAATCTCATCACTCGATACACTCCAGGTTTAATGTTTTCAAAAACGCTGATTTTGTTGACGGCAAAAAAGTTTCAGATGCACATCAAGAATTTGTTTTAGTTGACGCAAATGTCATCGTTGAAGAATTCATCAATTATTCCGACATCCCTGACTACTGTATCAAAACAACTGATGAAATTATTGAATCTAAATCGTTAGTAAAGTTCCAAGAAGAATGGCTCGATCGTTGCACAGTCAAACAAACACACCACCACTCAACTCAGCAGATGTGGTCAAATAACAGTAAGTGGAATAAAAAAAAAACATCAAAAACCCCCAATTTTCCGCTGATCAATACTACGAATTCGGAGGATATTGATGATATTGATCATAATGACTTGTTTACATTAGATGAATCGAACTGCCCATTATGGATAGCTTGTCAATTCATCTATCAAGGGTGCAGAACAATGAATATTTATGACGCACTAGTAGACGACTGCATGCTAAGTTACCCATCGTATGAAGATGCTAACGACATAACTACTGTGTGCATTGATGCTAGAAAACAAGCTGTGGATTACTGCAAACCTATCGTCAAACAAACAATCCCTCAACTATATCAAATGATTCCTCTATCAGCTGATCTAGTAAAAAAGTTAACTGATATTGTGAATAGAATGTCCATTAGTGAAGATGATTATGTGGATAACAGCATTATACTTAAACAGTTATACTCCATACACCTAAAACCCGAAAAAATTACATAACATAATAAATGACATTAGCAGAAGCACTCACCCTTGCACCTAACACCAACATACCATCACTATCTTTAAATTTACATAACCGTCAAAAAACTCACAAGCTCAACGATGAAACGTCAGTTACAGTATATAGCGTCTCTGACGAGAATCTAAATCATTGTGCTCAATTACGTGTCTTTCATAAATTACATGATCCACACCTGGAAGAAAACAGTCCCTGTTTAGTGCAATCTTCAGTAACTGAAGCAGGCATGAAAGGCGTGTATCTTAATAAATTCAAAGACCAACTGAGCATACAATGTGACGAGTTCGCACTATTCAAACAAAATAATAAAATGGAACCAGCAACAACAAACACACAACCAGTTAATCCTCAAGCAGGACCGCCATACGCACTGAATGACTTGCAAAGTTACTTCGGTAAAACATACGTAGATACTTTAAAGAAAATGCAACAAGTAGATGGCGTAACACAAGAGCAAGCTCACCAAGCGGCCTTAGCATTTCTTGAATTCATCCCTAAAGCATGGTTTGGAGAAAAACTACTACCATAATGGAAAACGCAATCAACCCAATCACAGCGTTAACGTCAACTACGGCTATTGATACAGTAGCTAATAATCTATCGCTCAAATTCGTGCACGATGGCGAAAAATGGGCAGTAGATGAATTAGATCCTCCGTCGCTCAAAGAAAGCTACGAAATCACAGAGCAAATCATCAAATTAAAAGATGCAGCTGACCATATTGAAGACCAATCATGTTGGTTATTAGGCAACATCTTACTAGCATGTAGAGATCACTTTGGTGATGACTATGATCCTTCAAACATCATGGATGCCACTGCAAAGTCTTACCATACACTTGTAACCAGTGAATCTGTATTCCTAGCGTTTGGTGATCGTAGAGTGGAAGGTTTATCATTCACTCATCACAAAGAAGTGCATTACACCAAAGGTATTACCGATGAACAAAAGTTCTTAGTGCTCAACAAAGCGAAAGAATGTGAATTGTCCACCAAGCAAACTCGAACACTAGCTTCTATGGTAAAAAAGCAATCGATTGATATCCTGGAAGACCTTGAACCAATGGACGTTATCAATGAGATTGATTCGCACAAAAAAGTTAAGGAGCCTGTCTATATTTGCGTGACCTTCAATGAGATTGTTAAGAGTATCAAAGAATCTGATCTGACAGATGAAGCGATGACCAAATTCAAAATCGTAATCCAAGTTCAACCAGAACTTGAAGTTTATAAAAACGTAACAGAGTAAGATTTGAGAGGTAATACTGCGTGTCTTTGCCTGCTCGTAACGGGATTTTTACATAGTTACATAATACACCTGTCAGGAACAAATAAAAGCCTGACCTAGCTCACCCTATAATGAAAAAAGAATACTACGACGCTTCAGAAGTGAAGCAATCATGCTCACAGAGCATCAAAGCAATTATCACTGACCTCTATCCTAACGCCAAATTTAAAGGTGCAGAAGCCAGGATAGGGGGCGTAGATGGTAATGCAGGCAGTAGCATGTCTGTGTCATTAGACCCGAGTAAATTCGGTGCATACTATGACCACGCAACTGGCGAAAAAGGAGACCTCATCAGTCTAGTAGAATATGCTAAAAACACCAACTACGGAGGTGCTATTGAGTGGTTAGGCGCAAGCTACACCAACTGCACAAAACGCAAATTTGAACCCCAAGCTCTACAACCAGCGCCTCCACTTGTTGAAGTTGATCAATATACCAACATCAGTGAAGAAGTTGTTAAATATGCTCTAGATGTTCGTAAAATAAGTCTTGATACGCTCACACAATATAACGTCAAGTCACTCAAAAAGAACCCAAACGTAGCATGCTTCTTAGATTATGATCTGACTGAGCATATTACCAAAATTGAATTCTCTGACACTCGTGAGAAAAAGATATGGAGCTCAAAAAATTGTCGTCACAACTTATTCGGCAAGAACGTAGTCTCACCTGATACAACAAAAGGCAGTCTAATCATTACAGAAGGTAGATGGGACGCAATGTCATTTGCAGAAACAGGCTTGCCAGCAGTAAGTATCCCATCTGGAGCCAAAAACCATCAATGGATTGATGCAGACTGGGAATATATACAACAATTCCACACAATTTATCTAGCCTTCGATATGGATGACGAAGGTGAAAATGCCACCAACGAAGTAATAAAGCGTTTAGGCATTCATAAATGCAAAGTGATCAAGCTTCCCTTAAAAGATGCATCAGAAATGCTTCAAAAAGCTGACGCTGAAGATCTAATCCATGCATTTGAAAGTGCAGCAACACCAGAATCTGGCGAGCTGATATCTGCAACCACCCTTGAACAAGAAACCTACGATCTATTATTAAATGGATTCGAAAATACAGGAGATGAATACTTTGTCCCTAATTACGACCTTAGAATTCGCGAACATGAAATGACTTTGATCTTTGGTCTTACAGGCCAAGGCAAAAGCCAATTCATATCAAATCAAATAGCCTTCGATGCATCTAAGCAAATTCAAACTACAATCGCCAGTTTTGAGCAACGTAGCACCATGACATTTGCCTCAATGATGAAGCAATTCTCTGGTGATAAAAACATTGCTCACGATAAAGAGAAATTCCAAAAAGCATTCCAAAACTTAGCTCCATTCATAACCATCTACAATTCAGTAGATCGAACCGATCCTCAAAAGCTAATTGAAACATTCACATACGCCCACAAGCGCAAAGGTATAAACCGATTCGTAGTGGACAACGTTATGTCCCTAGACAGCGATCGTGATAACAATGCTCAACAAGCAGAAATTGCGCACATGTTCCGTAAATTCACAAAAGACTATCCAATCCATTTGTTTGTCATTGCTCACCCAAGAAAGCCAAACGCACGTGATGAAGCCGCAACAGGTCCACCTAGTGTTGCCGACATCCGTGGAGCCAGTGAGTGGGGTGATATACCAGAAAACATTATCACTGTGTGGCGTAATGCCAAAAAACACGAAACAATGGCTGAAATGGCCAAAGACGGAAGATCTGAAATTGAAATTCGTAACTTCGACAGTAGCATTCCAGACGGTAAAATTTATTGTCGTAAACAACGTGCTACAGGCGAATACCCAATGGAAAATCTATGGTTTCATAAAGAATCACAACGATTCACCATGAAGCCATTATCACCAATGCCTTTTATTGAGTTATAAACTACTCATTTAACCAACAATGATCTGGGAACGTATTGTCCCCATCCACCATTACATCGCGTGGCAGATGAACCTTAGCTCTAAGCTGACAACCACACACATTACACCCCTGTAATTCATCGTCACGTGTTGTAATGGCTCCCTTCATCAGAGTCATAATCTTTGGTATTGCACTAGAACAGCCCATACAGCCTCGCACAGGCACATTCTCAGGACAATCGGCACATATTGCCGCACGTCGCTCACTCGTCTCAGAATCCACTATAGAGCCACCACTAGCGGCCCACTTAGTGACAGTAGCCAAGAAACGCAATACGTCTGCATTAGTTATCTGTCTCTCAGTATCTCCTGTGTCTGAACATAGATGTTTCATCTTAGGATCATCACATATCTTATTGCACACTCTATCTTGCCACCCAGGTTGCAAGTCTCCTCCATAAGCTTCCCTTAACGAGCCTAGACGCCTTAAAAGCTCAAACATGTTGCGAGCTGTAACACGTTCATTATGTTCACGCCACATGTATAGTCGTGGAAAGTTTTTGTTTGTGTTATATCTGCCACACATATATAATCAACATATACTAATAAGAACTATTAGTCAACTAAACAGATATGATAGCCAATATATACATTACAATATCAATGTTGATGTTTAGTGCGTCTTGCTTGATGGGATTAACAATAATTCTCCTGTCGTGGAAACACACTATTCACCTCAGAAAACTACGCACACAAACACAAAACCAACACCAAACGCGCAGTAACTTACTATGACCAAAAAAGAACGTTATAGTCAGTTCGAGGAATATGCTCTCTCTGAAACAGAAGCAAAGCATCAAGGATTCGATAAACTCACTCTCCCTTACAAAGAAGCTGAAGTTCAAATGCTCGAAAAAGTCATCAAAGACATGAGTAACGTCCCATTTGCCGTAGTCAATACAAGGTATGGCTACGAAGTGTGGCGCAAAGGCATGATCAGCGAAAAAGAAGCAGAGCTTAGACATAAGGATAATGCATCATAACGTCGAACCATGGGAACATGAAGGAAGCATCTGGAAATCTAAATCAGCATACTTCTCATGGGTGCGTGGCCAAATACGTAGAGGTTTATGGTCACGCAACCCCATCAAAAACTACATCAAACGTGTAGCAGCCAAACCAGCACCTCCTGGTAGCCGTGCCAAGAAGGTAATCACCTGCGAGTTCTGCGGTGAAGATCACGCACAAAGCAAAATAGAAGTAGATCACATCATACCAGCTGGAAGTCTCAAGGACTGGGATGATGTAGGACCATTCATGGAACGTATGCTTCACCCATCTGGTGGCTACCGACTGTTGTGCAAACCATGCCACAAAACGCACACATATGCAGAACGCAACAATATCAGCTTTAACGAGGCAATAGCTCACAAAGAAGCCATTCGTGTAGTCAAACTGCCTGCTAAAAAACAAGTGTTATACATGCAAAAACATGGGTTTCACTCAGCAGAAAACAGCAAAAACAGCGCCACTCGTAGATTAGCAATCATCCAATTTCTCAACAACAAATGAAACCAACCGACCTACTCATAACTGCGCTAAGCACTGATCAATACAGTAAAGAAGGCGCTGACTTCAGTGTAACTGAAATACTCAAACCACCACAGCTTACCTACCTTTCACAAAACCATGAAGGAAAAGCTATGCCAATTTACAAAGGCTACATGTCCCTACTTGGCACGTCAGTGCATATGTATCTTGAAACTATTGCACCCAAAGAAGCTATCGTTGAAAAACGCTTTTATCATGACTTTGTAATTGATGGTAAAACCTACACGCTTGGTGGCAAACCTGATTTCATTCACGAAAACATCCTAAATGACTACAAGCTAGTCTTAGTGAATGGACGCCCAAAAGGTGACAAACCTAAACAAGACCACGTTAATCAAGCATATGTAAATGCGTGGCTAGCCAACATGAACGGCGTGAAAGTAGATCAAGCTTATGTTGAATACTGGTTTCGTGACTGGAGCCCAGGCATGGCTGAAAACCAAAAACTCTATCCACAGCGTCCCAACGTGCAAATGCTAGTCAATGACAAGCCATTTGATATGGATCTGATTGAAAAGTTCATCATCGAACGTCTGACATTACACGTAAAAGCAAAGCAAGGCATTAACACCCCATGCACAGACGAAGAAATGTGGAAAAGACCCGATTCATGGGCACTTAAAAAACCTCAAAACAAAAGAGCACGCAAACTTTGCCACTCAAGCGAAGAAGCACTCAAAGAAAAAAAACAAGGAGAAGAAATCGAATTCAGACGTGGTGGATGCATTCGATGTGAGAGCTGGTGTGAATACTCACACGTATGCCCTCAGAACAACAATAACCATGTTTTCACATAACCACCATTCATGCCCAAAGAAGAAGATTATATAGAACTAGTTGGAGGTCCATTTTGTGGTGCAGTCATCAAAGCAACCATGGACGACCTAGAACCTGGAGGCACAGTCAACACCCCGTGCTCCTCTCAAAAAAACAAGAAAAACGACGCATGGGATCACTTAGATGCAGTTTACCTCATACAAAATGATGGCACAGCAACACTCATCAAATACGTCCCCACAGAATTTTAAGCACGTCTTAGGTGCTTACCACGGGCAAGTGCCCATCATAACAAAAACACAACATGAATAACGAAACAATAGTAGCTACTATCGTAGGAACCGTTGAACGCATTGGCGAAAAACAGCAGATCTCACCCAAATTCTCCAAGCGAGTAATGGAAGTGACAATCCCTGGCAAACGTCCAAGTGAATGGGATTTGGAATTGCAATACGAGAGAATGGATCTCGTTGAGCAACTAGGTATCACTCCTGGCACACAAATCCAAGCCACCGTAAAGCTAGAAAGCAAACGATGGGGCGATCAACGCAAAACCTTCGTGAACGCAATCGTTCAGGAATTAAGTGCTAATTCCGTAGCTCAACCAGCACAAGCTGCACCGCAAATGCAAGCAGCAGCACCAACAGCATCCAATCCATTTGGATAACCCATTCCTCTCCTCCGTCACTTGGCGGGGGAGGGGTATTATTATTATGAAACACTGTAACCTAAATATCCCGCCATTCAAATTCGACCCTAAAAGCGGAACCATTAGAAATGCTAATGACGTAATCGTATTATCACTCAGCGTTTGGGGGCATCTGAGATACAAACTGAATTTGCCGCTATTTCAGGCAGTAAAAAAACAAAACACCTTCGGTATTATAGTCGAAGAAATGCTGAACACTGAAGTTCCAGAACTAGAAAACGTATGGGTAACAAGAGAAACAGAAAACTAAAATACTTTGGCCTTCAAAGCAGTGTATTCAGCTTCTTTCTGTTCTAAACCCTTACGTAAAATAGCAATTTCATCAGACAACTTAGCAAGCTCTCTAAACACGCAAGCGTCCTCAGTATGAGAACTATCAATATCATTAGTCATTAGCCAAGAACGCAAAGTAACCTGACTAATTCCAAACTTTCTATAAGCCGCAGTTAAACCACCTCGACCATTATCACGATTATACTCATGCACATAGCAAACAGCTTCCGTGCGCTCTTCAGGCGTATATCGCTTACCCTTTTTGTGATCTTGAGAAACTTTACTCATACTTTAGTCCTTAAACCCATAAATGAATTACCGCAAGGCTTATTCATATTTTTTTCACCATTAGTAAACATATTCTAAAAACACATCGACATATCTAATATCCACATGACAAACCAACACGAAAAACGCAAACAACACCCTATTTATACAGGTGTCCTACAGTATTTCCCTGACGCAATCAATGCTGTCGCTCATTGCTCATTCATAGGAAATGAACAGCATAACCCAGGCACTAAGCTTCACTGGGATAGAAGCAAAAGTGGTGATGAACATGACGCTATGTTGAGACATGCCATGGAAGCAGGAACCACTGACACAGATGGAATCCTACACAGCACTAAGACCGCCTGGAGAGCGCTAGCGGCACTACAAAAAGAAATCGAAGAAAATGGCGATTCAGATTTCTACAGAAACAACCCAAGTCGCACCTACATAGTTACCTATGGTTTAGGTGACGACCTAGAAGGCGCTAATTTTGACTACAACGTATATGACAGCAAACAAGACGCTCTTGATTGCTACGAAATGATGGTCGGCAATGGTTGCATCACTGCAGATATCAGCAAAACCATCAAGTCTACTGAATGTTAAATCATGGAACAAACAATACCAAAAATCAACAGACTGCTCGACATGACTCCTCGTGAGTATGACGCATTAAAAAGAGCAACATCAGCATTGAGAAATGCTCAACCAAAACCTCAAAGAGTAAAAACCAGAAGTGGTATTAGAGGTATATATTGGCAGTTCGATAAAAACCGCTGGAACATAAACGTCTGCCATGAAGGCAAGCAAATGTATGTGGGTATAAGCACATGCCTAGAGACAGCTAAAGCAATCCAACAACGCAAAGTTAGACAACTAATCAGAGAAAACAAATTACCAGAAAATTACGAAGTATGAGTGAAAGATTTGCACAGTATCACGGAGGCAAAGGCCCAGAAGACAGAAGTAACACCATCAAACGCTCTCAATCTGCGTTGTGGAAAGTAGTAAAATTGGAGTCAGGCGTTCAACTAGATCCATCAGAGGCTAAAAAATGCATCGATATTGCATCAGTAATAATCTCGATGTTCATATCAATGCGTAAAATAGAAGGGTCTGAAGTAGATCAAACGCTAAAGACAGCAAATGAATGGTTACAAAAATACCACACTCCAAAACTAAGAGAATAATGGATACCAAACAAACAACAGTGCTAATCACTTACGGAAAAGTAAACGTTGCATTAGCTGAAAAACACCGACTGCCAATTGATGAATTAGACACAATTGTATTCGACTCAAAACGCGAAGCTGTAGCTTACTGCGCAGGAGTAGCAGATGGTAGTAGTTGGGGTGAAGTTCATACGGAAATTGAGTGAAATACAATAGGCGCAGAAAATCTGCTGTAATTGTTAAACCACCAATCCTCAAGGAATGCATGTTCTGTGCATTCATACCTGAGATAAAATATCAACCAGGCGCAACAAGCGTCAAATGCAACTGCAAACAAACAGCTCTACCTGACTACAACGTAGAACTAGCAGTTAAGCTTTGGAACGACCTGTGGCACGACCAAGGGATCATATCTTACACCGAAAACCCATGAAAACGTATAAAGACGATCAAATCAGTTACTACCACTACCTGTGTAATGAGAAGGGTAACAAAAAATTCACCATGCGCAAAGCATGCCCAGAATGGGTTAACCAAGATTTCCCCAATATATACGTTCAATTTTGTTACGATGAAGATGCATTCACTAAAAGATTCCAAATAACAAATGGCCTTACAATAGAATCTTACACCAGCCCTGATATGTTATCACGTTTAACCAACTGGGTGACATCATCATATGAAAGTTACAAACAAAAATATGACATCCAAGGATGGCATGCTCTCAATAATTACTTCGAAACAAACAAAACATTACTAAAAAAACATAACATATAACATGGAAAACACACTAGCAGCAATGACCTGGAATGAAGCCTTAACTTGGGCGAGTGGAACATACCTACAACACGAATTGCCAATGAAATGGCCAAGTTGGAATGACGAACAACTACAAAAATTCATTAACGATAATCGTGCAGACATCGTAAAAAATGCAGATTCAAGACTCATCTTTGAATACATTGAAGTGTTAGCTCTAGATATGCTCAAACTGCTACAACTCCATGCAAACTAGAATAGAAATAATTCTCAAAAACCACAATGAAGACGAATTATTCGATCAAACTGTGTGGCTTGAAGAACACATTAACGACTTCATAAATAACAACGAAGTTAATGCAGATATGTATGTGTTTCAAAGCGAACTTAATCCTGACGATCTAAAAAATCAAAAACCAGAACCCACATTCTAATGGAAAACAAACTAATACCAGTAGGCTTTGTAGCCACTCCTGATGATCTTGAAAGCCTACAAGATTACTTAGCTAACTTTAACGGCAATGAAGCTGTTGTAGCTCAAACATGCGCTTGGATGGCTTGGAATCTAGCATGCAAACTAACCAGCCCTAATGACGATTAAATGAACACCGCAGAACTACTTATGATCGGTGCTATAACGCTCGGTGTCTTTTGGATACTGAGCGTTTTTGTATTCATTACATTCTTAATCAAAGACGTAATAGAAGATGACGACGAGCTGATGTGATAAAAATCATTAAATATATCAACAATGCAAATAGACAAAGAAATAACACTCCTCAACGCAGCGCAAATAGCTGAAGCAATGGGGGTTAATTACAGACATATACTTACCATGAAACGAGCTGGATTACCCATGCCTGGTAACAGAGCAACCATTAGTGAAGTTCTCAAATGGAGACGAGAAAACCCAAACTATATCAAACAAGATGCTTAAATATAACTACGTAGTCCGTGATCATGAAGAAGACATAGTAGGAGTGCTCATAGAGCCAAACATCCAAAAGCCAAAAGAAGTTATCTCAAGTTTAGAAGTGATGTTGAGCGAACACCATCCTGAAGAAACAATCAAAATAACAGGTGAGTTTGCAATCAACAAATACCGCGATCCTGCATTGTCCCTAAACTACATTGCCACATCCCAAAATGATTTCGACGCATCCAACCAACCCTATCAATGGAACGGTGTAGTAGAAATGACAATAGTGACAATATACGACACAGATTACTTCCAAAGCCAAGGTCAACAAAACAAATAAACACATGGCAAACATAATTATCAGCACACAGGACCAACACCACATAGAGGAGCAAAAACACCTACTAAACGATGCAATGAGCCTGATTGAAGATCTCAGTGTGGGTTTAGATAATCCAGACCTCGAAGATGATGTTGCTGAGTTTCTTTATCAGTATGAAACACTAAAAAAAACGATGTAATATGCAAAGTAGAATACAACTAACAGTCTTTGAATCAGATAAAGACAAGTTAACAGATAATACCAGTTTGGTAGAAGAAGCCCTGGGAAAAGCTCTACGAGAATTACCCTTTCCCGTTGTGAGTGATATCTACCACAACGAACCAGATTCCAGTGACGCCAAAGATCAACCTGAGCTTTATAGTGGCATACTAATAGCAGGTGATGAAGTAATGCTAAGAGAAAATGGTGACTATATTTGGACTGTAGATGTCAGGGATAAAAACGATGAATATATTCTTGGTCATGAATACTGCGATTATGATCAGGCCGTTAGAAAATATAATGATCTTTTGCATGAATATGACACTGCAAAAAAGGAGATGACCTTTCAAAGGCGATACATAAACGTCATCAATGGAAAACTTATAGTCGCAGAACATAGTGTATCTAATTTCACTCTCGAAACAATCTGGGGAGTAGTATGTGACAAATGCGCACAAAAGGCTGTTGAAAGCTACTGCCCTTGTAATCAGCTTGATGAATATCATGGCGACCCATCTTTCATAGACGGCTTAGAAGGCACTCTTTCAGCCATGGGAATAAATGAAATCATCACAGTAACTGATTCAAGTGGATACCGATATCTTGTAGCCCGCATCAAATAACTAACACAACCTTCATGCAAACATACCAACAATTCAAAACCAACAAATCCAAAGAATGGAGCAAACTGAAAGGTATATTCTACGCCTTCAGCGACGACCAATTCAATGAAGGGATAGCTAAAATCGGCATCACTCAAGATGAAGTAAAAGAAAAATTATACAACCTTGGCGGTGGTGGATACATCCTCAAATCTGAATCTAAAAACATGGAGCGCATGTTGCAAAACGCAAGTGATGAATTAGACGCCATTTTGAATGACAAAAAACAGCTATTAGACGCACTGTCTTACGAACTTATGAATCATGAATATTGTATAACATACGATACATCAGATGCATTAGATGCACTAGGATTAAAAGAATCAGATATTGATGCAGATGTAATGCGTAAAGCCAAAAAAGCAGCACTATCATGCATGTAAAAAACAAGGCCAAACCAAATAGCCGTGAGACAACATACCACATCGGACACGCCGACGAAGAAGGGGCACTCATAACCGCACCAACGGGCCATGACGTAATCGTGATACGAAGACTTGCTGTGGAGATGCCCCACCTACCAGAAGAGAACCATATCTCATTTAAGCAATGGCAGACAATAATCGATGCTGTCGATGTCGCCCTAAAAGACCTGAACCCAAACCAAAACAGATGAATAGAACACAAAGCTTAGTGTGGGCAAGCCAACACTTTTTAACAACACCATTCCCTCCCGAAATCTTCGTGAACGGTAATGAGGACGACATACTTGAACACATCGAAGATAATCCTTGGCAACCATTCGAGAACCACCACCCGTGTGATGTGTATGATTACATTGCTGACCTTGCAAAAGACGTCCGCACAACAATCCAACAGAAAGAATGAAAACCACATCCAAGTTCTGTGACATATTTTCAGACTACACAGATGACAATAATGTGCTTCACTTCGATGCATTTCTCACCTCTGACCCCGATGAACAAGGCAAAACAGTGGCCTGGCTATTCAATGGCAAGCCATACTATGCCAATGCCGAAGATCAGTTCGACCCTGGGCTACGTGAAGCTATCCAAGAAGAATTAAACGACACCCTACAAAGCCATGACTAAAAAAGAAATGACCCAGTATTACACATACGAAATCGAACAGACCATCAACGACAAGTTGTGTGATGGCACAATCCTCATTGGCTATGGCAAGCCAGGACACGGAATGAATGGTAAAAATGCTGACCTCGACCCAGTCGGGCAGTGCCTAGTCAAGTCTCTTGAAACTGTTGACTCTGTCGATGCTAAGAATATGAAGGTGCTGATACACCTCCACATATACGCGACAGTCTGCGCCCCGTCTGGAGAGAGCATGAACCTTGAAGCGGTAAAAGAAAATGCCTGTCCTAAACTAAGGGAGTATTTCCTGACCAAAGGAGTTGACCTCAACCGCACTGAAGAGGAACTCTACGATGACGAAACGGCATTTGAAACCATCGTTGATTACTTCCAAAAGGAAGCGGGTTACATCGCTGAATGTGCTGACCCCTGCCCTACAGATTGGTTAACATTCATGTGGAATGACGATGCTTGGGAAGGCGGCACTAACATCACCTTAGAAGTTCCGCTGTCCGTGGATGAGTATGAGGCTATCGAATCTGGTGAAGACTGCGGAGCCGAAGCACTAGACGATATTGCCAAACGCATTGCCACTGAAATCTCCGATGCCAACCAAGGCGGGACACCTGAGCGTGACAAGCTTAAGCGTTTCGAGGAAGAGGTTGCCTTGTGGAACAAGAAGCTCAACCAGCTTCAGTGCTACCACCAACCAACTAATGTCTAAAACAAATCCAATAAAAACAAAACCATGTCTAATAAAACAATGACCCCGTGTTGCCCGTCCTGTGAATCATCAAACTTAGAGCTCGATGCTAGTGCTGAATGGAACCAAGAAAAGCAAGAATTCGAGTTCGAGTTAATAACGGTATACTGCAATTTCTGCCATAATATAGGTGACTATAAATTAATCCCAAACCCAGCGTAATATGCTAACAGCATTACCCGAAATAAAAGGCATCCAAATTGGGACTGTCGAAGTCACATACAAAGGTAAACTAGATCCCGAGACATATTTCTGGGGTACAGTATCAGTAAAGTGTGGAGGTCGGGAGTTCATCTGGGACGTATGTCAATCATACACCGATGACCTAGCCGATGGGCACTATATATCCACATTAGATCTAAGTGTCGATTTAGACTTCTTTGCAGACTGCAAGTATGATCTGACCCGTGAAGACTTGCTCAACCCAGACTCAGCCACTCTTGATTTCGACGGCATTGACACGTCAAAGTTTGAGCCAATCATTGAGCTTTGGTTCACCGACCTAGAAGCAGATGATGACGATGAATATGAACGTGGTCATTACACCAACATCCAATTATTACCAGAATACTAACAACATGAATCAAAATAAAATGCACGTATGCAAAGTCACATATAAAGGAAACATCCTAAACAAACTGCCAGATAGTATACCCAAATACTTGAACGATGAAGGCAATACTGTGCAAGAAATTGAGTTCTTCTTGAGTGAAATGTCATTGAGCGAAAAGTTAAAAACCATGTCAACAATGATGGTTATGCTGAAAGAAGATGCCCAAAAAATGGGCGAAGTTCTCACACTCGATCACCCAGTAAATACACATGTATAAGAAACTAATAACATTAGCAATCGTATCCGTAGCGTGCCTGGCAACTTACGCATTAGGATTCCATCATGCGGAATCACTATTCAAATGGCTACCAATTATTGAGCGATAATGAAACTGCATACATACTATGACGCACTAAGTGCTCTCATCAAAGAACACCCTGATTCACTAGAATGGGAAGTATACTATTACAGCGATGATGAAGGCAACCAACTAAACGAAATGCACTTTCTTCCCGCAGTGGGAGTAGTTAAAGATTATGAGTTCGTAGCCGACCAAAAGGTTAACAATTCAATATGCCTCAACTGAATCAATGACCATAGCAGCAATCATCGCCAGTATAATAATCCTAGCATGTGCCATCACAACTTTCTGCATGCTAGTTCTATATCTATGCGAAACATTTTTATCAGGCGATTAACTTGCAGCAAATAATACAATGACTAAGAACGAATTATCCAAAATCAGAATCACCACTTATCACGGAATACTCACTTTCAATGGCACGGCAGCAGAAGCTATTGATCTACTTGATGACATAGAAGATCAAAGATACGAGCTGCCAAAAGTCATCAGTGATTTCCTGTTCATTATCGAAATGCAATTGCAACGTGAAGATGTATACGACTGCGATTTCAACCTTAAAAAAGCGTCATGAAAATATATATTAACGAAGACGGATTTTATGATACAGATGAAGAATGTCCTAAATGCGGTTGGTTTACAGACATCATAGATTATGATAAAGTTTCTGTTAAATGCTGGTGCACTCAATGTAAAAGAAAATGGAAAGTAACGTATGATTTAAAGAGCATCACCTAAATGCTTCAAATCAGCAGGACGTAGCTTCCTGTAAATAGCATGCACCATAGATGAGCAGTGGCCAACATACTCCATAGTCTGGCTCTCACTATACCCTGCTCTAGCCAACCTAGTCACTACGGTAACTCGTATTGAGTGAAATGTAACATTCTCAATACCTAGCCTCTTGAACAAAGATGCAAATTTCTTACTAGGTGTAGATCCATAAGGCAAATCAACTAAGAAATCTCTGTTTGCGTCTTTAGCCCTCTGAACAAGAGGCAATAAATCTTTATGTAAGGGTGCATTGTGTTCCTTACCTCCTTTTGCGTCGAAAGTGATAACGCCACCGCTAATATTTATATTAGACATCTTCACTCGTACCTCACTTAATCGACAACCTTGTTTGATTGCGACAAGCCATGCGTCTTGCATCCACTGATGGCAGGATTGTATTTCGGCTTCGATGATTTTAATTTCATCTTCAGTGATCTCTCTCTTCTCAGTCAGATTTTTTCTCCCCAAACGCAAACGAGCACATGGGTTTGCCATAATATATCCTCTACGCACAGCTTCCTGCTCTATAGTCCCCAAAGTTCTCAGCTCAGTAAGACCTGTGTTCCAGGCGCTAGGCTTTCTATTGTCCTTCCTGCAGATCTCAGGATCAGTCCTCCAACGCATATATTCATGGCACAGCTGATAAGTCACCTCCTGTGGATGAACTATACCCTTTGTTTCGAAAAACTCACGAATACGTGTCCACGCATTCCTGTATCTCCATGCCGTAGTGGGTTTGAATTGATATAAAAGCCAAGCACTCACCCAATTATTGAAGGCCGCATCAACTCCATCATCCTTGCATAACTGCTCCTCAGCGTCCTGTTTATCAACCATGCACTTAACACGCCTTAACGAGCCACGAGTGCTGACACGAATACCAGTGCTTTTAGCTTTCCAAGCTCCGTCAGGCGCCATATAACGCATCCAATAATACGGACTACCTTTTCGAGTATAATGACTAGCCATAGCGGTGTAACAAGATGTAACAAGATGTAGTGCGAGATATGCAACTACATTACCAATAACGCACATATGCTACACAACTACAACATATATAACACATATAGCGACTCAGCGGTTCGAATCCGCTATGCTCCATTTTCCCCTTACAGCTTGTAATACAAGCACTTAAACAGGGTGGTGTTGCCCACTGTAACAAATTTTGTAACAAGACCAGACGTATAACGTCATTAATGCGTCACTTGCTCCTTAAGCGCTTCAGAATGTCCATGTTGCGCTGTAGCGTTCTTCCCTGACCACTCGTCACCTGCTTTGTTGTGGTCTTTGGTTTTTTATACATCGTTCCAGTAGCTTCACTATCAGCCATCTGCTTCGCCATAGCATACTTAGACTTCATGGCATCACGTGTAGACTTAGGTAAGTTACTTAAGCCGTATCCAGTGACACGAGCATCGCCATTCATAGCCATGCTCAAACCATGTTCATAAATTACACCATCCTTCTGTATGAGCACCAACGCATCAACACGCTCCTGGGATTTAATGTCCCTACTAAACGCCACATTCCCAGTAGTCGCTATCCACACCTTGTCTGCATTTTGTATTGCGTTTTGTGTTATGTAACTCTGTTTTTTGCCAGTAGGCATGATGTCGACAGGATAAATACCAGTGTCTATTGATTGCTGGTAAATTCGATTACGCATGTCCTTTGACTTAGCTGTAGTCTCCAAAGTGTCGATTCCAAGAAAGCGGTATGTAGAGCTGTCCAATATGCCCTTACTAAACTGTGCAGAATCTCCGTCATTCCAGGGACGATTAACCATGTCAACTTCATGTAGGTCCATACCCTCAAACATGTCCAATGTAACAGAGGATGATGGATGTGATTTTAATGAATAATCAGCAACGCCCGCAGGACGCTCCATAGGCTTATGAAATCTCAGTTGATGAGGTAATGATGAAAACAGCTCTGGGGAACTCTTTTGTTTGCTGGAATTGGAATTCAAATATGCAAATGTGTCGTTTCTCTTGCGTAGCGTCTTCTCATATGAAGACTGCGATTCACGTGCACCACCAAATGTCAGGGCTAAGTAAGCTAGATCATCACGTCCAAACTCGTAGTCTTTCTGTGCATGAGCATACGTGCTCACAGTGTTGAGCATTTTGGTAAGTGCAATACCCGGTGCTCCAGCAAAACGTAGGCGATCCGTGTATGGGTCTAAATGCCGTTCTGAACCTTGCCCCCTGTATTCCGTGCCTGTAAGAGCGCTAGTAACATCTTTAGCTAAAGACAACACCTCTCCATTCACAGTAGGTATGGCTAGTGGTGACGCCAAGCCGCCCATTAACTCAACCCCGCTTTTGACAGCAAGTGAATATATCAAATCTTCGCTCGTGTAAGCCTTGGGAACATCGCCAGTTGCAGGTATAGTGTGGTATGTCTCCAATATGCTGTTCTGCACATTACTCAAGCGGTCCTCGTATTGCTTAAACTTATTCTGTAACTGCGTTAATCGCTTCTTCTCATTGCCTGTAAGAGGATCAGCTTTCTTATCCAAAGCTTGCTTGCTTAGCTTCTCGAGTTCCTCTTCATCATCAGGTTTTGTCACCAAAATCAATCCAGAAAGAGCCGCTAGGTTTCTAATCTTCAATGCATTGAATAAAGCCACTTGCATTGTGTAATCGGCCACTATCTTAGTGCCATACCACTTCATATCTTTAGTGCCTAGCATCTTGATGCCTGACATAACACGTGGTGATAAACTCAATAGATGGTTTCCAAACACCAACGTCATCTTCCTCATCAACTCCATTGAGTATCCGAGTGCTCCAAGCGTCTCTACTGGCTGGAACACCTTGGCCTTCTTAGAACTGTCAGATTGCGCCATACGTGCTTCACTCTCCACTCTTGCAGTTACAGCCGCAGCCCGATCTGGTGACAGGGCTGTATTAGAATCAATACGCTTGCCCGTAGACATCTCGTATTCTGTGGCGTATAGCGCACGTATAACAAAAGTATCAGGAGCCCCAGTGCTTAAATGTAATAGAATATCATACATCTTGTTTGCTGCTCCCACAGTGTTTGCTACGCCAGCAGTAGCCAGATCACCAACACCCTTAATCTCCGTCATGTTCATCTTGGAGAGTTTGTCCTGTAATTCAGTAATTCCATCAAGCGATCGTGCATACAGTTCTGGTGCAGTCGTCTTAATCAAATTAGACAAATCCTCCATATAGCTATTCATTGAAGTATCGAACAGGCTGTTGGCTTGTCCCTGTGCAGTGCTTCCCAACATACGTGCCATGTTGTGCATCAACCTCACCCCCTTAACTGGGTGCAAGGCCACGTAAGAAATAATCACTGGCACAGTCTGCAACACCACCTGTGACAGGCTTGTGAGTGCAGTTCTATATCCCATTGTGCTGAGCTTGGCAGCGGCATTCATCACCTTGCCTGTGTGTATGCTGTGACTGACATCATTGTGTCTTTGCCTTTCAACTTCGTTTCGCAACCTGTTGTTCATCACATTAACAGCATTCTTCTGATCGAGTGTCAGAGTGCTATTGGCATTAGCATTGCGATTGTATTGTGAATCCACCCCTTCAGCTCCAAAATCGTTCTCTGCCTTGTTCATAGCATCAAACGTATTGAGATGGTAAAGCGTGGCGTTGGTCCCCGCCAGCAACGCCCTGAGCGGGTTGAAATCTAAACCTCGTGTCTGGTCATCAAATTCGAATCGTGATCTCTCCTGTGACCTGGATATCTGCATCTCACCAACAAGATGGTCTTCAACACCATCCATGCCATCCATGGGATTAGCCCCCACATCAAAACCTCGAATAGGCAAGTATCGATCATACGAGCCAATCCTCTTGCCCCGCATCTGTGCCATCATCTGCATCGCATGTTTCTTGGACTCGAAGAAACTAATCGATTTCTCCACCATACTACGTGCAGCTTTAGCCCTAGCTCCTGTTCCAAGAGAAACCATAGTGTAATTATATAAATCAGCAGCATCTACAACATCGCCTTGCTTAGCTAACCACTTCTCAGCCAGTAATGCAGCTTTCTGTGCATACTCAGTGAGCTGTAGCGTTTCCCTATCCAAAAACTTCTTATTCGCTTGGTTTATAGCACTACCATTAATTACAGCAGTAATGTTTCGTGTAATCTGTTGCCTATGTGTTGCCTTACTGTCAGGTGCTACGTTAGTAATTAATGCTCCAACATAAGCCCTAGTTGACAACTCAGTGCCTGCTTTCGAAGCAAACCTTGTAAGTGATTCTACAATAGCAGTCTGTAATCTCTTCCAGTTGTTACGACCAGCGTTGCCGTATACGCCAAAGTCCTGTTCAGCTAACATCATAAGGCCGTGCTTGAAAGCCTTCTTGCTCTTCATGAACAATCTCGTGATTGTAACATCCTGGTGTGTAAACACCCCGTGTCCTGCCTTGACATTAATACCATCAATAACCTGCTCGATGTTACTGTTAGCACTACTGTGTGAGCGCAACATATTAGCTCGTTGTGTGAAACCTTTCATGTCTCCATCCACAAATCGTTGCAAAGCATCGTTAGCACTCTTTCGATCAGCCTTTGTAAACTTACTATTAGTGGCAATATCAGCAACTGTGGCAATCAAGCCGTTGACAGCAATAGCAGCTTCGCTATTAACGTCCTCGTCCATCATACTCCTGTATAATGCGTTGTCGTTGTAAGCACGTTGTTTGATTGTCGCAGTGTAATTATCGCCTGCAACCTTAGCCTCTGGAGAACGTGTTAAACCAGATACACTTGGCACATCACTATGTGCAGGAACCTCTTTACTGCCCTCCTTCGCTGGTGTCACCTTATTGCCGTAAGTGCTTTTAGTGTTCACTGCAGGCTTAGCAATTGGCTCCATAGTAGGATACGATGCTTCCTCTTCCATGTTGAGTGTCAAGTTATCAGCCATCGCATCAAACTCACGATTAGACTGTTCAAGAATGCTGTTAACGCCCTGATTGAGCTTAATACTCATCTCCTGTGAGCTTTTGTATAATGAAGCGGGCGTAATGGGCGCGGGAGCCAATTGACTGTTTTTGGCAGCATTCTTTTGTAACTGCTGTTTCTCAAGCATGCGAGTTTCATAAACCTTAACAGCAGCCTCTTCGGCAGCCTTAGTAGCAAATACTTCCATAGTCCCTGCATTCAACTGTGCCTCAGCATGTGCTAACTTTTGATTCAAACGATCAAGGTCAACCAACATGCCTCTATATGACGCATCTTTAGTTTCAGGATACTGTTCATAAGTGTCTACAGCAGACTGTGTTTTTGCTTGGCTATCTCTCAAGCGATTCGTAGCCCTAAATAAGCCGTTATAAGCGTCCTTAGCGGCCTTGTAAGCATCGTCATAGACTTTCTGCTCCGTGGAGCTCACAGAGCCAATACGTGGCCTTAAACCGCTACCACGCTGTATAGACCTCCACTTGTCTTGTGCCGTTGTCAACTTTAAGACCCCTCGATAAGCATTGCCTGTCTTGTCAACCAAGTTGGTCCAAATCTTTGCTTTAGCTGTCTTGAGTCTAGAGTTTTTCTGCTTAGCGTTTGCAGAATAATCGTAAAAATCAGCTACAGATATGTTGTCTCCGCTTGCCTGTGACTGTGGTGCTCGCAATCCAACATCAGTGTCAGCTACCTTGCTAACTGACTTAGTTCCTCTACGCACAATATCAATAGCCATTGCCACCACCTGTGTCAGTGGAGATGTTGTGTTATCTACAGCAAAGTAAGTGGACTCGTATGATGTTCCAGGTGCTAAACCATAACCATCATTCACTCTAGTTTGCCCCAGATTGGCCTCCTCCATATCCTCTTGTTCAAGATTACCATCCACTTGCTCCTCATTAATCTGCGCAGAGCCAGATAGAACATTGGTAGACATCGTATCGATAAACGTAGCAGCTTCAGCTATTGCAGTGGATGAGACAAATGGTAGTAAACTCTCAAACACAGGGTTTTGTGAGGCTATCGTGCCAGCGTAATGTCTAAGCCTCTGATCGAACAGCACCTGCATCAAAAACTCAGAGTTTGGTATGTCAGAAAATCGTGTGGTTGCATCATTACTCTCTTGAGCCCAGCCCATCATCTTTGCCAAATCAGGGTTTATCGTGTCGAGCTGCCTTTGCCTCCATGCTTGTGACCGTTGCGTGTAATCGTCAAATGTTGACTCAGCCAATTGCCCTTTTGTCATTTCTGACAATGCTTCAACTTCAGCAGCGACATCAGTATTGTTGAAATCACCTCTGAAGTATTGATCAAGCGATCTCTTCAAGTCATTCAATGCGTTAGCGTCCTGCTCAGTAACTCCTGTCTTTAGTGCGTGTGTTAATAGTTGTGACACCACCTTATCAGCAGGTGTTTCAAACTGACTATTGCTTCTATCCATTAAAATAGCCTGCACATCACCATTAGCATCTAGCAACACATGATTCGTCATGTAAGCCAGGTCTTGTTTACTCAGTCCACTACCATCGTAAATGATAACAGTAACATCCCCATACTTCTCAGACAGCACGTTTGCCATCAGCTCTTTTGGCGTTAGTTCTAAGCCAGAAACAGAAAGCTGATTACCAAATATGCTCTTGTATGATTCCCTGCTAACTTTGCCAACAGGCAGAGTTAAGATGTGATCTCGAATAGTTTCAATCACAGCAGGAGCAACATTCTCAGTAGTAGTAACGTCTTCTCCTTTCATGTTCGCCAAACGTGCCTGATACACAGACCGCTCTTGTTTCAATGCACTAACATCTGTGCGGGCACGCCTTACAGCTCTTAGCATGCCCATGATATTGCTTGCCACTTGCTGATTAGACTCTGTTTGCTGTATCAAATGTCCTCGTAAGCTGAGCTTCAAACGCTTGTTGTAGAGCTCTCTGCCATTGCGAAGGTATCCATTCACAAAACGCATGTCTAAATTGTATTTCTCAATATATGCGCTCAGCTTCGCCATAGCCACTTTGCCGTAACTCCCTTTGCCTGTAAGACCCATGATGGCCTCACTGCTTTGCTCTGCAGCAATAATATCGGCTATAGTAGCTCGGCTCCAACCACCACCCTCAAGTTGTGAGTCCACCCAATCGCTCATTCGTTGAAGCTCACTCTTAGATGTTTCTCTATCCTTGCTGAGGTTCTTCATCACCCCAGAATGCATGCCTTCAACCAATACAGATCCACCCATCAGTGCGGCCAACTCTGTTCGTTCCTCAGTGGCGTTATGGCGCATGTATGTCTCCACCTCATGATCCAAACGTTCAAACAACGCCTGATCTAGCTGTTGTATGTCTTTGAATTGTGAAGCCCAATCAAGTGCGTTCTGTATATCCAAATCAAATAACACAGCAAGCATGAGAGATCGTTTCTGCGCTGCATCCTTTTCTGTGGAATTATAATCCAACCCATGTATCCGAGCTAATTCATTAAATTCCTCCTGGGCTACAGCGTCGTCCCTGTTTGTAAACTGCTCAGTAGATGCTCCTCCTTCTTCGTAAATCACTGCCGTAGCAGCATCCACGTTAGTGTTCCTATCCAATATCGCCTCAAGCTGAACAGGACTGATGTTAGTCAAATTGCCAAAAGTCATCTGCTCTGACATACGTTCGAGCATATCAGTATCAATCCTAGTTTCCTTGAGTGTCTTCTCTTGGTTAACAGTTTGTTTTTTGATCTCGCTGATCAAATCAGATACGTTCTTAACACGCTGTGTAAGATTGTTCTTATTATACTTTGTTGGATCAGCAATATATCGGTTCGCCAGGATGAGTATGTCATTCGCATAAGCACTGACAGGATGTAAACTAGCTTTGTTTGCAGTGAGGTTTTGTGCTTTCACCTTGCTGAACATTGCTTTTATGTTTCTGGCCCATTTAACCTCGACGCTAGAACTTTGCATACTAGGGAAGGGGATAGGGGGTAGCAATTTAGAATTAGTCTCTGGCCTAGTCTCAATCGACCTACTAATTGAATCTATTACATCAGTAAAGCTACTGCCTGCAGGGTTCAATGATGGCTTGCCATTGCCAGGAATGCTCAACGGCGCCAAAGGATTGCCGCTTTTAATAAGCCTGTTTGACTTCATCGACAGAATACCCAAATTCGTAGCTATACGAGCTCTCACAGAAAAGCTACTAGCTACAGTGTATCTCACGTTAGCAGCCCTCTTCTTGTTAAACCTGTCTGACAAATCCTCCTCGCCCTTCAAGTGTGGTGGATCCAGTTCATAAGCTATCTTACCCTTATGCTTGCCCTCTTTAACCAATGTGTTGTCGCCACGTATAAAGAAAATAGACCTTCCAAAATTGTTTGTGCCTTTAACATCCTGTTCGTAATATGACTCAATTTCTTTCAGCTTGTCTAGACGCTGATCTATAACAGCAAGCTTACGTTTAGTTGCCTCAGCACTAATACCTGTCGCATTAACTGCTTCTTCTCGTAATGCAGTCAGATCATTGATGCGTGTAGTCAAACCCTCCCTTGTCAAAGCCACCTTACTATCACCAAGGACACTAGCCAATATCGTGTCGATACGTTCGATCAGGCGCGCGTGTTGCTTGTCCCTGTTTCGTGAAAACGCAACATTATCAACAATATCCTTTTGCGTCTCAGCTGTATCAGATGATGTAACTGTAGAAGCATCATCAACTTTAACATCCTGAGCTTCGATATATGAGACAATCCTCTCTCTCAAACCGAGCAAATCAGCCGCCATGCGTGGAGAGGGTGCTACATAAATCTTAGCCTCCTGCTTAGTGTTCATCAAATAGCCCAACTGCTCCAATGACAAATTGCCGTCGTTAAAGTAGATCAAGGCTTTAGAAGGAGCATGATTACGTGATGACTTGCCAATAAATGGATTCAGTCTGTATTCCCTCAAATACTTAATCATTGGCTGCACAGCCTGGGTCATCCTATCACGGAGCCACTCACGTTCCAGGCCCGCTTCTATGCTGTCACCTAAAGCTACACCTTGTGAACCTAAATACTCAAACGATGGTGTAGACTTCGTAAGCTTAGATAAACTCACAATATCTTTGTATGCCCTTATGAATTCACTAGGCATTTGGTTCTTAGCAACCAACAAATCATAATGTGCTCGCTCCACTACAGCAGCTTGTTCAGGTATTTCTTTTTGCAGGTCAGTTGTTGTTTCGCCCTCAACATCAACAGTTAAACCTACTCCTGTCTCAGCCTCTTGCTGTGTAAGACTGTTCAGTGTTTTTAGAGAATCATTGTAACGCTGTAGCGCTTCTTTGTAGTTAGAGAAAACAGTATCAACGGTGTCGTCGCCCTGTAGCCTTGCTCCGAATGCAGACACAGTAGACAAAGCACTACTGAAAACTCCTGATTTATTTATGTTCTCTATTGCTGCATTAACGTCAGACAAAGACGGCATAGCCTGTCCTGAGGCAGTTTGATTCTGAGACTCATTGTGAGCATCAATAATCATTTCTTCAGGGACACGTAATACAATATCGCCACGTGTTGTTATACCAAAAGCACCGTCAATCGTGCTTGTGTTTGCCTTTTGTATAGCACGTAAGTATTCGTTTACATTTTGCAGCGTCTGGACAGATTCAGATACTTTCGCTACAGTGGGTGGTTTAACCTTTGCTGGTGCTATCGGCTTAGATTTGACAGTCTCATTGGAAGTAACATTAAGAGCTCTAGATGATACATCACCCATAACCTCATTGAAGATAGACTCAATCTTATCCAGATGTGTCTGTACCCGTGGCGAGTAAACAGCCTTCTGCTGGAGTTTCAATGACTCCATCATATGCTTCAAAACCCTCTTTGTCAGCGTTCGTATCTTCTCAGAATGTGTGCGAATCCAGTTGATAAAGTCTGAATTGGAAAACCCATAAACAGATCGTTGCGCAACAATATTACTCCACTCAGCCACAATGCGCCTCTCATGTGCAGTTGTCTCTTCGCCTTTACGTTTCTCTAATTCACCATTGCGAAAATAAGTTTCCAACTCAGATCTAGCCTGATCATCACTGAGCAGGTCCTTAGTCATCTCTGCTCTTTCCTGTGCTGTAGTGCGTTGGAATAAAGCTATGTGCCTTGCCTCTTCATCCAACGCTCTAGCTACATACACCTCAGCCAATTTGCGTTGTTGTGCAGTAGCAGTGTTATAGTCCTCAAATCCTAATGCTCTAGCAACATCTGTTCGCCAAGTAGGTGAGATTTTGAGCGTATACTTATCTGCCTGACTGCCGTCTGCATATTCGTAAGGCACAACCCCTATCCAGCTTTCTCCTGCCTTGAAAGATGTATCCACTTTAGACACATCAAGACCAGGTGCTACAGATTGCAGCATAGACATGAAAGCATCGCTATCCTGGCTTTCAGTTTGCACACCAGATGACAAAACACCTTTTGCAAGCGTCTTAGTATCCTTCAGACTCCGTGTTGCATCGTCTAGCTCTTCAACAGCACCCAAATCTCCCTTACGATCCTGATAAACCTCTGTGAGGGCCGTCATAAACTCACCCCTGCCTATACCAGTAGTCTCCCAAAAAGCATCACGACCAGACACCTTATGCTGTGAAGCATTCAGAAACTCAACACCGCCAGCTTCATCAATCGCTTGTTCAACTTCAGGATTCAACTCGAGCTTAGCCTTCAGCACTTGACGCATAATCCTCTTGCTGTTCTTGCGTATAGCAGCAGATTCCGCTGCGTTTGCGGCCTTGTATTTGCGACCTTTCAGCTTGTAAGCAGCATCGTTGTATTCACCAGTCTTCCAAGTTTGATACATGTGTTCAGCACTCTCGTAAACCTTCTCCTGTGCAGAAGATCCTGGCATCTTGTATTTAAACTTAGATTTGTAAGGATTAGTGAGCATTCTACCCAGTTTCGACTTACTTTTGCTGTAAATATTGACACCTTTAACAGATGTTTTTGATGCTTTAGTGTTAGAATCTGTATTAACCTCTGTCTTTGCTTCTGGCGTAGATACACGCCTTACTTCGTATTTACCTTTGTCCTTACCCTCAGTAATCTCTGTTACCTTGTAGTCTTGTTTGTTAAGCCCAGGGTTAGCCTTAATGTGTTTATTTAAGGCTCTTGTAGCAGCTCCCTTAGAAGCCAAGGCCAAACCCTTAGCAGATCGTATAACCTCAGAGGTGGTTGTATCTACCTGTTCAGTTTCCTGTTGTGTGTCAGTCTGTTTTGTAGACTCTTGCTCGCTAACAACCTCAGCCGCCTTAACCTCGGTCCTAGCATCCCTTGTGTTGTTTACAACAGGATTTGTCCTTGTGTCTCTAACCCCTCGCTTAAGTTTATACGGCCTAACTACCTTAGCTGGCTGTGCTTGCTCTGTAACAACAGGTGCTTCTTCAGTTTTGCTTGATTCCTGTTCCGTGGTGGCTTCTTGAGCTATTGACTCAAACATCTCGGCCTCCTTAATAAGGATTTTGCTTAATTCACCATTACCCTGTTTAGCGTGATAAGCAGCACGTGCTCTCTGCTTTTGTGCAAACAATTTCGCCTCATTTCTAGCCACGTATGCCTGTATAAGCTCTCCCGTCTCTATCTCCTGCTTCATGGCTTCTGCCGCATTCTTGAAGCTTTCTGCAGTTTCCTTATTCCTACCTTCGCCAAAGACAATGTTACGTTTCTCCTTAGCCTTCAACCAGTTAGCCTCGTCGTTTTCGTTCTCAAGTTTAGTCTCTGCAGTTTCAGATAAATTCTCAACGCTATTAGTCTTCTCAACTTTAGGTGTAGTAGGTGTAGTGGCAGTAGGAGCTGTGTCACTAACTGGCGTCTCTGATTGTGAAGGTGTTGTAGCACTGTCAGACTTAATCTTCCCAGATTCAACCATCTTAGCCACGTGCTTGTTGAGCTTAGCTGCCAGCACACTTGTGTATTGTGTCTCAGCGTCTAATTGTTCTTTAAGCTCAGCATTCTCTGGATCAGCCAATGAAGCCTCTTTTGCTTTCTCGTAAGACTCCAATGCCTCTTCATGTCTGCCTGACAACTCTACAAATGTGACGTCATCATTAGTTGACTCAAGTAAGTTGGCATCTACAGCCTTGCTAGCATCCTTAGATGTATAAACCTCAGAATCTTCTACTGCCTTGGCTGTCTGTGGGGCTCCTGAAGCTCTAAGATTGTCTACAATCACCTTACGCTCAGAAGACATCACATCATCAGTTAGCTTACCATAATTAGCTTCCTTCTTGAGGTCGTCTCTAATCTTACCAGGAGTTGCCACCACCACTTGTGCTGCACCCAAACCAGCACCACCCATGAGTCCCTGTTTAACAGCATGCTTAAAGCTTTCATTAGTGATGTCAGGATTGCCGAGTTCAACAAAGCCCTCCTCTGCACCTTCAGACAACACCTGTGGTGCAGCAGCAGCAACATACTTGCTCTTGCCAGCGGCTCTCATCACCTTGGCCTTAGTTGTAGCTTGATTTGCATCGAACAAGGCTTGATCTCGCCAAGTGGCTTTTTTGCCTGCCTTGCCATTAAGTGCCTTCTGTATCTTACGTGCTTTCTTCGCTTTGAGTATCACCTGTGCACCTTTAGCTCCAATAGCTAACGATGCTGCTTCCGTAAACGCTTCCTGCCAGCCAGCCGTCACTCCTCCGAAAACACCAGCACTAAAGCTGTTCATGCCCTCCATGCCGAGCTCCTTAGTCCATTCAGCCTGTGCGTCCCTGTTAACCCTTGTCTGTGGCCCAACACGTAAAATAGACTGTAAACGCACCAAGTTATCGGGGTTCGCTGTCTCAGCATACATGGCAGCTTCCACCATCAAAGAAGGCACTTTACTAATATCGTAATCCTCTAAATTGCCAGCTTGCACTCCAAACAAATCCTTGTTGAGTGTGTATGAGTCTTTCGCCAACTTAGCAACCAGCTCCTGTCCTTTAGCCACCCACTCCTGCTGTTGCTTTGCAGTCATGTTAGTAGGTTTGTTGTCAGCGTGCATCTGCCACTTCTGTAAAGATGTTTCCATCTCCAAATTCAGCTTCTGTTCTGGTCCGTCTAATGTTGCAAAGTTAGTGTATATGCCGTCAGTCCAATCCAACCATGAGTCAGTGTTGAGCTTGAGCATTTTGTCAGCAGCCTCGGAATACTCACCGCCATATCTAGCTACGAACGAACCAAGTTGCCCAGCTATACCTATACTACTACCAAAAGCGTTCTGTATAGCATTGCGCCATGCTTCCTTTGTCTTTTGGAACCCTGTAACACCTAGCTGTTGCTCCCACTTATGAGTTTGCTTTGTTGAATATGCATCCTTCATGTCCTGGCGTGTCACTCCAGGCTTATCTTTATTACGCATCACCCAGTCTTGTGCATACATGTCCTGTATACCTTGTAAGACCTTTAATTCAGCAGCATCAGTTTCATCGCCAAAGAAATCTACAGCAGAGTTACCTAACCACACCAATGGTTGTGCAAGCAATGGTGCATCGTTCTCATTACGTGTCTCGTAACGATTTATAGCTTCCTGATATTTAGTCAGCACCTCCTCGTTGCCAGGCTTGTTTAAAAAACCATCAAAATCCTGTTCACTGCCATATTCAGAAGACAATACAGTGTCGCCATACAATGACTTCATTAAATACTGTGCACTATTCAGTGACAGCAAGCCCATCCTTGTTCGCTTAGTGATTTGTGATGGTGTTGCTCCGCTCTCAGTCAAGGCTATCGTAAGCTCTTCGCCTTCAAGCTCAGACATGTCATCAACAACTTTATTCACCCAAGCCAGCTCATCAGCAGGCTTCATGCGTGTAACATTATTCACCTCACCAGTGTCATCCAGTTGTGGCATAGCAGGATCGTTGTAACCATCCTCAGTATTGTTGTAGTAGTCCTCAGTGCCTAGATAAACTAGATCACCTTCTCCCATTTGCTCCTCAGCCGCTTTGAATATATCAGAGCCTGAAGATTCCTGACCGTAGCCATCAACAACTGTAGGCTCTGTTGTGTATTTTAATGGATCTAATGTTTCATACATCTTACCCATCGCGAGCTTCTCTTGACCTTCGTTGAGCTGATGCTCCATGATGTCAAAATCATAGTCAGTGTGATCACTGTCGTAAAACCCAGCGTAAGCTTCGTACTGGCTCTTGTGTATTTCCTTAGTCCACTCAGGGCCATTCTTGGAATTATAGTCTGAAGTGATGAGCCGCTTCTGGAGCTGTGTCTTAGCTTCAATGTTGCTAATGTCAGACTCAGCCTCAACACCATCATACAAGCCTTTGTTGTATGCAGATAGCTTGTCAACAATCTCTAAACGCTTAGTTACATCAGCGCTTTGAAATTCGTCCCTTGATGCAACCTCCTCAAAAGTGAGCTGCTCACGTCTATAACTGTCTAAAGGATCAGTAGTCTCCTGTTCAACGATTCCATCCTCGACGATTTCATCTTCATCCATGTAAGTGTATTTAGGAGTTCCCTGAATGTGTGTTGCTAATCATTAAAAATACCATCAACTTTATTTTTCCTAGATGGTATTTCATTACCGTTCTCATCCAATTCAGGAGGGTTATAAAACTTGTTGTATTCTGCTTCAGCCTTACTCATACCTTTAGTGTATGGCTCTAGATCCTCATCGAGTTTTTTGAGTTTCGTGGTCCATAGATCCAGTTCAGTTTTCAGTTTCGCATCCCTCTTAGGATTTGGCTTATCATCCACGTCATTTTTATTAGCCACCTGCATAGTAACAATCTTATCCATTCGTGCCTGAATAGTATCACGTTGATCCAATTTTCGCTTATTCGTGCGAGTTAACACCTTAGTGACACGATCATAATTAGCATTCACCTTCGCTTCCTGCTTTGCATATGCCGCTTCATCTGCAGCTACTGCTTGTGCCTCGGCTAAAGCATCTTTATTTGCCTGTAACCTTGTCATGAAACCTTTATCACCGTAGGCATTGTCCTTAGCAGCCTCCAGTGTGCCTCCACCCGATCGTAAATCGCCCAGATACTTAGCTTCTGCTGTAGTGCCATGTTTGCGAGCATCGCTAATCAAAGTATCCCACTCAGTCTTTTCCTCTCCCTTGCGCTTGTCGTAGACACCCTTTAATTCATTAAGCTTAGCTGTTACACCAGGCAATTTGCGAGCCCGTGGATCCAAACCATTGTAAATGTCCAAAAAATCATCAGTGTCGGGATCTAACTTGTTTAAACCATCATAAACTGCCTGTGCATTTTCCGAACGCCATGAACGTTCGTGCGCCTCTTCCATCACCCTAGCCTCAGCAGCATTCTGCATCATACTGCTATTAATAGCATCGATTGCAGATGGTCCATTAGTGCCTCCTGCGGCAGAGTAATCAAACTGTCCGTTGCTACCTAGCTGATCAGCCTGCCTTCTAAATCTATTCGGATATCCCATGTAATCGTAATGTGTTGTTAGCGTGCGTATTTCTAAAACTTGAACTTAAAAGGCTTGTTTGGCATGTATGCGTTATCCATCTCCTCATCATCATTCTTTTTACCCAAACCTCTCGCGCCATTCAAACCAGTAGCGCCTTGCACTCCGTTATTTTGTTGCTTTTCCATGCCACCAGCCACACCTACTCCATTGTTCCATGGTCCTTGCCCACCACCGCCTGGTGCTTGTGGTTGTTGTGCAACAGGATTTTGTTGTTGCCTTGCCATACCACCTAGCAAATTAGCCTGCATATTGTTAGCAGCCTGGAGATGCATAGCTCCTGCAACATCAACCCCAGCTCCACTAATCGGAATACCCATGTTCGTAGCTTTGATGCTAAGATCGGCTGCTTTCTCACGATCTCCCATTCTGATAGCATTGCGTCGTGCTAGACGTAAATCACGTCGTATAGACTTAGCTACACCTACAGCTTGCTTCACTTCCTTAGAAGCCTTGCCAGCAGCTCGTGCGCCTGAAAACGCGTTGGCGCCCCTGCCATTATTGTTTGCCTCGTCCAATTGATTGTTGAGCTCCAAATTGCGAAGCTGATTAGCTGTCTGTTCTCCTACTACAGCTCTCTGCTGATCTGTTAACTCAGCGCCATTCCTCCTGGTCTGTGCTTTCAAGTTATTAGATAAAGCATTCATTTTCTGGTAAGCAGTATCAATTCCACTCAATCCTTTGCGACCAGAAGCTGCGTCCCTATCCCTGCGCTCTTGACGCTTAGTCTCAACATTAGCTTTGTCTCGTGCTCGTTGATCCTTTAGATTGCTTCTTAACCGATTGAGCTTCTGTCTACTGGTTAACGGCTTCTTCTTTTTCTTGTCGTCATCTTGCTTACTCATAATGTAAATTAATTAATTGTTTCTGTAACGCCATCTGAGGCTGGATCGTAAACGCCTATAGTTAAAACCTGTGGACCTCTAAACTCTGCAGAATCCGTTTCTCTCTCAGCCAGTGCGCTGTTCATGTATTGTGCCGCTCTCTCTGGGTCACTTGTATCCTCATACTGTATGGCCATAGCCATAAGCTTCAGCGCATCCATGTTCTGGAACGGAAAAGTGTCGGCATCATCCACAACGTCCACATATGCCTTCTTCACGAGTGCTTTGACATTGTATGCACTGTAGTCCTCGTCTTGCCTTATAAGCTCCTTAGCGAGCCTGTATGAGCGCTCAGTGGACGATGTGTATCCTAAATCAACAAACCTGTCAGATCCGCTCCTGTCGGTCCTGTATGTCGTTTCAACTGGCGTGATGTAATAAGGTGTTTCATCAGACTTGAATGCCAATACATGAGATATGTCAGTAAAATCGACAGGAAACTCTCCGTTGCTGTCAATGACAGGTATGTCCATCTCTTGCGTCCACCCTGGTGAGGCGCCTTTTCGATACAACCTTTCACCAGCTCGGTTGATCAAATCCACAAAATCATCTGTGACAATGAGGTGTTCCACCGCATCGCGGGCTTCTTCTAATGTGATAAATGCTGACATGTCTTATTGTCATCTATTATAACATACTTTCGCAAAGCTCTGTGTGTGGTGGATGTGGTAGAATATAGGCACATGAGCCAACCCATCGTTACATTTGCACTACCTAGATCTGGAAGCACATTCCTAATGCGTCTTCTCAACCGTTGCCAAGATCAAAACAACAAAACAGTCCATTACAACGGGGAGTGCGATGCCCTTCATTCCTGGTGCGAGATGCTGAATTGCTTGAAGGAGCAAGATAATGGAGGAGTAAAAGGCATTCAGCAACTTGCAGATGACAAAGAGTTTCTCAGCCACTACCATAGATCTAGCACATATAAAGCAGTGCAACGGCTAATAGACTTCTGGCCTGAATATTGTGGTGCAGCTGATAACACGTGGGGCTGGAAGAATGTGAATTATGGTTTTAATAAATACCAGAAATTCGAAAATCAAATACGCACTCTAATCAATGCATATCCAAATATTAAGTTCATATTTCTAGATCGTACAATAGATGATGTCGTAAGTAGTATGATCAAAACTAACTATTGGGAGATAGGGGAGCGTGTAGCGCTTTTTCGCATCAAAAATCAAATGGCAAACTATGAAAAAGCCGTTAATCAGTTCAGATCGAGGTGCTATGTTCTCCCTTACGAAAAACTAATAGATCAAAAGTCATTCCAAGAATTCATTAGCCAACTAAAGTTGAAAATTAGTTCAAAACAATACTATGCAATCAGCAAAAGAGTAAACAAGAATGACGTAGGAACTAGAACGGAAAAGATACGTGAACAGGCTATAAATCACCCTCGTTGATCCAGCAATGCTCAGGAAACTTTAAGTTGTCATCCTGTGATAAAGAAGCAGGCAAATGCACCTTAGCCTTCAGTTGACATCCACATACACCACAGCCCTTAAGCTGTTTGTCCAGCTTAGTAGATGCACCTTTAGTTAATTTCAGCAACTTAGGGATTAAGCCAGAACACCCCATACATCCACGTATAGGCACGTTGCTTGGACAATTGATACAAATCTCAGCTCTACGTGTTGCTTCTTCATTGCTTTCTAGCTTTCCTCCACTAGCTATAAACTTCTTTACCACATTAAAAAAGCGCTGCACATCAGCCCTGCCAATGTATTTAACAGGCTCGTCCACTACTGGTTGATCGTCCAGCTCATAGCACATGCCGTTATATTGCTCTTTTGAGCATATCTCATCCTGCAAACGCAATTCCCATCCTTCACTAAGGTCGCCACCATCACGTGCTCTTAATGCACGCACATTAGCCAAAAGCCTGGCTAAGTTGCTTTCACTTACGCCTTTGCCATTAGGATGAACCCAAAGAACTGACCTCCTGAAGTTTTTGTTTCCTGCTAATCGTTGTGCCATTGTTACACAGCTATTGTAACATACTTTTGTAAGTTGCTACTTATGTGCAAGCCAGCAATCCTTCCTGTTCCGCTGCCCCCAAGTGAACCTTGTATGCACTGGAGGTCCGTAAAAGATCTTGTCATGTGTAAAAGTGGTATAAATAACGTGATTTAAAACAGCCATATCCACATAATTTGGCAGGCCTTTAACAGAGTAGGATGGGGACAATCGCTCTATTTCTGCTGCGATAGCATCAACAGCAGTCATGAAAGATTCGTAATTACCCCCCAATATGCCAGCGTTGATTACGTGCTTATCATAATGCTTAAAATCATCCCCATAATAATATGAAATGATTTTGCCAGTGAAAGGTGCTTTCGATAAGTTGTGCGAAGGTATCCATTCGTGCTCAGCACCTGTATAAATACAATCAGGCTTCACATACTGCATGAATGGCTGCAATACAACCACGTCCTGACAGTCAGTAACAAATATGTTATCGTAATTATTGTGTGCGAAATAGTCTTGATAAACAATCCACCTATAATCAATTGCGTTTAAATCTTGACCACTGAAAGTATCAATTTTGACAAAAGATAAATGCTCACTAGACCACTGTTCAACAAACTCGTCAGTATAGCCATCGTGGAATACAATACCATGCATGCCGTGCTTCTTGACGCTATTTGCCCACCTACCAATAGGACTCCATGTGTTTCGATTCTGACGACCTCTTTGAGGGTCACGTTTGCCAGTAAACCAACAAGTGGCAATAACAGATCGGTTAGCGTTTTTTGATTTTCCTTGCAATCTCATAATCGTGATCTGTTTTCTTTATGGTCAGACCATAGGGTTCAACAGCAGAAACAAAGCTAGAATACTCCAATAGAGCCTTGTAATCCATGTTGATAGCATGCCTGCATAAAGAAGCTGCTGACTTAAAGTTGCGCTGTTGTGTTTCGAGCGAAGGTTTTGTCATCCTGTGCGGTTTCCACCAACCTTTGCGTTGCTGCATGCTTTTCTGTACGTCTTCAATGTCCCTGGTTAAAAAAATGAACTTAAAACGCAGGTGTGTATCCAAAAAACATACAAGCTTCTTGAACTTATCGCCTTTTGCGAAACCATAATCCACCTGCTTGAATCCATACACCTCACCTGGTCCACTGCCAGTCAGCGACCTTAGTAATTGCAAAATACCATAAGCTATAGAAGATAAATGGTTGTTATGTAAAAAAGGAGTAAAAGAACCAAACTTCAAATCCGTAGGCCTTGTGACATTTGGCATATCATAATGGCTGTCGAATAAAGATTGTAATTCAAATAAAATTCTTTGCTCTCCATTCATTCTAACACGCATACCTGTAGCCGTAGTGCACTTGTTTAATAAGCGTAAAAGTAATGTAGAGCCAGTACGTGGCATGGCAAAAACCATGAGTGGAAAAGCGTGGGCCAAATCGCGCTCGCTTGGCAAAGGGCGCAGATCAGCCCAATTACAAGCATAGTTATGCCAGGTAGGGCTTATCTTGCGTTTATTCCAAGGTTTATATTTATTGTAGTGCAATTGCACAGATTCGTCCCTAGCCCTAGTGTTCAAATCTTTGTAGCAATTAGGTAATAAGTGATTGTAGCGATCACCTACGTCTTGTGCATAGCCAGCAAATGTTGCAAATTGAGAGAGATGATCCTGTCCATTTAATGCCTTAACGTCATCGCGTATCTTGTCCAACAAACCGAATGATCGTGCTTTTTTAAGATCTATTAAGTTACCGCCCAATGGCCAGCAATGATGACTCCTCAAATCATCACTTTCCAATCTGGAGAAAAGCTTGTCACGCTTATGCTTAACCCATTCCTGTGGCGTTGTAGCAAATGTTCTGCGATAATTATACATCGCTGTGTAGCACTTCCCCTCTTCAAACTCGTGATCCATCAACTCGCCAACATCCCTCAAGGCTAGCTGGTCCCAATCATTCATAATGCACCTGTCCCAATCATCCATCTCTTTGAGATAAAATAATCTATCAAGTGTAGCGTTGCACTGCGGTTGCCCTCCGTATTGGTCTGATTGATAATTTATGAACTCAACCTTAAGGTTGTCAGTTTCAAAATCAGAAGCATCCCAATTACGTGTAATAATGCGTACATGTACATATCGGTCAGTGTTTGACAAAACGCTACGTATCTGTGTTGGCAGAACGTACTCAGCATCTGGATTGCCACATAGCAACAAGTTGATTGGTTGCCTGTTTTGCAGGTTACTCATAACCTCAATCGTTGTATTTGGTAACAAGTAAAATCTGGTGCTTGTGTATCAAATGCTCCACAATGACTTCAAACCCAGCAGCTTTGATGAACTCACGCCATGCAGCAAAAGGTTTCTTGTTAATGTGCAACTCCACTCCTTTGTGCATACTTTTACCATTATGAATTGACATTATCTGAGTAGAAAACTTCTTCATGTTCTCAAATAAGCCTAATAAGTCGTGATCATAGATATGTTCGATACAATCAATACATATAGCAACGTCCCCTTGTACATCAATGTCTTCAGTGATGTCAGCTACATGCATAGCGTTATCCAAATCAATTTGATCGTAGCCCTGGCAATCGTAACCCTCTGCCTTAAGCTTTTCTACCAATTGACCCCTGCCACAACCAAACTCAACAATCTTGCCTTTCAAATACGACTTGTAAGAAGGCAATAAACGCACACTAGGACAACGACCTCTTCTTGCATTACCATACCAGTTAGTTGTTTCATAAATACGCTGAAAGTAATCAGCATCGAATTGTTTATTTGTAGGTTTATCCATAACTTAATAATCGTCAAAAACACCAATCAACCCTACAGGGTTTATGTTGTATACATTTACGTGTGGGTGTTTCTTTTCCAAATAATCAGCAAACAAACGCCACTTAGTCACAAAACATTTAGACCATTGTAATACTGCACGAGAAACAGATGACTTGTATGAACCTTGCGAATAATCGCAATCCTGTCCGACTAGATAAATCGTTTTGTAGCCTAGAAACACAGCAAACTGTGCTAACTCCAAGGATACAGACCCAACGTCACGAATTGTGTTCATGAGATATGGATTCCTGGCACGATAACATTCGCCATCGGTAATGAAGTAAGTAAAAGAATCAATGTTTCTTGGTACTGTATTATACCCAGACAACCTTTTATGTTTGGGTTCTGGTTGGCGACAGAATTTAACAAAGTTAGGTGTATATTCATTGTATACTTGGGGATCACTGTTATAGCCACGCTTAGCAGTGCCTGCGTCTCCTATAAGATAATAATCCATCAATAAATCGTAGTATACGATCTCATTACTACCCATCAGGGTCTTGCCCTCAGCTATAGTTTGATCAAAATCCTTCAAAGTTGGACCTGTCCCAAAAATGATGCACTCCTCACCCGCATGTTTATTTTTGTAGGGTTCCAAAAGTTTGTGCGCCTTTACAATCATCAGTCTTGCTGTAGAATCTGTTCTTCGTTGATCTTCCACCAGTTCTCACCAGTCTTGCGTCCACATGTCCAACTAAGGCCAGCACCTTGTCCATTGATCCATGGCTGCGCTGCCAGTATCTTGTAATTCTGGTGCTGATGCAGAATACCTAATTGATGATCAATGTGGAAGTTACCCTTAGCTTCAATGTAGTCGGGCGCATACATAATGTGTTGTTGATACTTGCGTAAGAACTTCTTGTTCAGCGCAAATGCGTGAGTCCTGTTAATGTTGCGAGCATTAATAACCTCCTTGTTATAAGGCATCCTATACGGCTTAACGCGAGGCATGTGTAAATGCTGTCCTCCCAAATACAACATGTCCCAGTCATCACCCACTTCCTCCATCATCTTATGCATACGCTCCAGCCAGTCATCGCTAAACACTGCATCATCCTCAAAAACCAAGATGTGACCAGGCTCATCATCCATCAATGCGTCTTGTACAATACGCAAATGACTCATCAAACAACCCCAAGCGCCATTACCGCCTCGAAACCATCCTGATGGTGGCACTTTGTCACCCTCAATAGCATGAAACTTCTTGTAACCAGTGAGGCCCGCTTGTGTTGCTCGCTCCTGAAAAGCTTCCCAACGCTTTGGAAACTTGTCTAAACTAACGACAGAAGTATGTGAGAACCACTTGTGCAAATCAAACAGTTTAGATGTGTCAATCTCTGGCAGTGTTGTTGCTTCACTTCGGTCGTTTGATGTCTCCTGCTTTTCTTGTGATGATGTTTTATTCTCATCTTTAATAGGACTATCAAAAGTTTCATTCAAATTAGGATTGAATTTAGCCTTAGTCTTTGCGTCTTTTTCACCTTGGTCTGGTTCATTGATGTAATGATAAACAGCACCTCCTTTATGCTCAGTTGTAACAGCAGGCTGCTCAGTGGCTGCCTGGTCATTCTGTGGTTGATTTTTAATAAGATCAGCCAAGTATGATAACTGTGCCTCGGTAAACAAGGAGCCCCCATTATCTTCAGTCAAGCGTTGTGTCATGTGTGTATTATAACACAAAAATAGACCTCACGTATTTAGGCTACATCAAACACGTTCGTATCCTAAATGCTCAAAATCATCTGCGTAAAGCTCGCCTATCTGCTTAATCGATTCTTCATTCAACTCATCTAACCATGTAGTATCTGGTCTAAGTTCTGATTTGTTAATCACCTCTAACTTAGAGAATCCAAAATTTTCAACCATTTCATCAAGTTGTGTGTTCAAAGTCTCATACCTCAAGATAGTAGTTACCTGTGATGAAAGATTGCCATCTTCGTCTGATATAAACCACATTTGTGGCTTCATGTGTGTATGCTCAATGCCACTCTTGGGTGCGTTGTAAATTTGATTCCAAAAACCATTGAGTGTTGCAAAAAGACCTTTTAATTGTGGTGCATCACCTTGTATGTTTTTCAGATAATAATACATGCTTACAGCACGATCATATGGGTTACGTACAACAGTGATTACATCATCATCACTGTAAACATCTCTAATTCTCTTATGCCCTAAACATTTTGATGGATCGCCAATCGCTTTCGCCAAACTCTGCCCTGCCGTTTTTGGTATGTGTAAAAAATTCATGATATTGTCCATGTTGCCCCTGTTGGGGTTCCGTAGTTGTATTCTGTATATGTGCCAGTAGGGTCACAAGGATCATTGCCCACAGAATAAGCATCAGCTTGGCTAGCAAAACATGTTTCCCCACCAAATGCCCTCCATCCATCATACCACCACTGGACACCTACAAATTCGCGACCTATATAGCCAGGATAATAAGAGCACTCCCCCTTTAGCGTTTCTCTATAATAGTACATGCAAAATTCAGGATCCCTCGTGAGCGTTTCTGTGTATGACGTCAATGTGCCATAACCATTACTGAAATCGACATACTGCCAAGTGATCGTTATAGTCTCTGGAGTGCAACATCCTAATGAACTACCACTATCACTACCCCCAGAACTGCCGCCTGACCCCGAGTCACTGCTAATACCACTGTCACTAGAAGTAGAACTTGCCTCACTGGAGCCAGAATCACTGGTACTAGAGTCGCTAGAATCAGATATACTCGAACTTGTGTCACTAGAGCTAGAATCACTTGAACTACTAGAATCACTGGAACTACTGGAATCACTAGAGCTACTAGAATCACTAGAACTAGAACTATCAGATGAACTAGAACTGGAGCTGTCAGATGAGCTTGAGCTATCAGAGGAGCTGGAATCAGATGAACTAGAACTCGATCCAGAAATAGAAGACGAGGAGCTAGAAGAAGACGTATTACAATATTCGTCAGCTACCTGTCTATACTTCACGTTACCAGTACCAAAGTATAAAGGTCCATTTCCCTTCGTAAAGGTGTAATCATTTAGAGCAGGAGGAACACCATTTACTACAAACCAAGTATCAGCATCTGGATCAACTGCAACTCCACAACCAACGAAAATATTCTTCTTGCTAGCTTGGTTATTTAAATTAAAGCCTGCTGGTTCGTATTGGCAGTATACATCTATACCATCAGTAGGATCTATTGCCGCTGGTAAGTCTGGGTCATCAGCTTGCCAAGACTTTATAGCTTTCAACCTCACGTATCCAGAACTGAAAGTATCAGGATATTCAGATTCAAAAGCTCCCCACTCCATACACATGTCATCGCATGGACAATATGTAGAAGAACCTGATGATCCTAAAGAGGAGGAAGAAGATATACTGGTTTGTGAGCTAGACCCACTAGAGCTTGAGTAGCCCGAAATGGATGAACTAGATAAACTTGATGAACTGTATGAACTTGATGAACTTGATGAGCACTCGCCTAAAGTGTAAGTGTAAGTGTAGCCATCTACCGTAAATTCAGTGTCAGCTTCTACGTCATCATGTAATACCTCGTAATCACCTGTGTCAGCTTGTGATGCCACAGTTGTTTTTATGAGGCTGCATCCACCATCGTAAAAAGCATACATGTAAAAAGAAGCATTACCTTCAATAATGAAATACTGTGTTATGTAAACAGCATTTGTTGGGATGGCATCCTCAGTGCCTGCAGGAGGAATAAAATCATCTACTGTGAATGTCTGTGGAGAAACATCTACCTTTTCGCATACGCCCTCTGCATCACAATACTCCAAACAAATAGGTGGGCCTTCACAAAGACCAGAGGTTGAACTAGAGCTAGAACTAGAGCTAAAACATGGACCTTTTGCCAATTTATATCTATGGCCACCTGTATTGAATAGAGTGAAATCATTTGGTTCATTTATGTTTACAACGTGATCTTGTAATTGGTCGTATATATGCATCCGTGATGAAGAAATCAAATCACCAGCTCCGCCCACAATAACAGCTTGCCAAATAGTCCATGACGTTCCTGCGCCATCAACATCTAATATATTCATGACGCACCATCCAATTGGTATATCATCAGTTGGGTTTTGTATATATTCATCAAGCAATCCATCTGGTTCTTCATTTGCATCTGCCAACTGAAAAAAGCTCGTCACTTCATGATAAGCTAAAACATTGTCTTCAAGATCTATCTCTTGCAAACAATACTCACCGCAATCGAAGTTTAAACTACCACTACTGCTACTGCTACTTGTAGATGGGCATTCCCCAATACTTATCTGGTAGCTGTAGCCTGCGTGTGTCCATTCGTGTTCCCCGTTAGTTGTAAATTCGTCGTCCGCAGGTGTACCCAAGTAATCTTCGTGGAGAAATAAATCGTCGTGATTGTAAGGCTTCCCATAGCTCTTCATTACGAGGATGTTACCGCTGACATCTTCTGTACGGTAGACACAAACAGACCCGCCAGCTTCTAAACCTGGATATTCAGCCGCCTGTATTGGATCGTCGGGATCAAAAAATATTTTCTCGCCATACAGGTGTTTCTGAAATCTAGGAAACTCTCTGTTATCACCATACCAAGCCTGGTAACAAAGAACTGGGCAATCGCCATCATGACTAGATCCAGATGTAGATGTACCACTGCTTGATGATGAAGGTTCGCATGGCCCATCGGTAATCTTCATGTCAAAACCAACCCCTACATCCAGCCAAAGACCTGCAAAATCGTCGAAAGACATGTCCCCAGGAACACCATTTGGTGCAGGATCTCCATCCAAAGTCCAATCATAAGCTATTGATGTGTATATCAACGTCCTATTAGTAAGTAAATCCTGTGTGTATTTCTGTATAAACCCACTGCGAAGCTTCTTATCTCCAGTTCCTATGCCTCCAGGACCTTCAAATACGCCCACACACTCATATGTGTATATCCATGGGTGTTCGTCAGAATTAACTGAAACTAATTCCTCTTCAAAAGTACCAGTTGCATATTGTGTTCCCGTCCAAGGGGTTGCATCTTCCCATTCCACACAAAATTCACCACAACATACACAGCTTCCTGGACTACCGCTGCCTGAGCCACCGCTGCTGCCACTACTGCTGCTTGTGCAAGCCCTGAAAGTGTAAAGACCCATAGTCAACCCTCCCTCAATAGCTTGTTCAAAATCGTCAATGCTATCGTAGCGCCTTACATTTGGCACAACATTACCATTAACATTGTCTACTCCAGCTACAAAATCATACAGCCCATCTGGCCTAAGTATTAAATGCGTATTACCAAACGTCCATTGTATGTTGCCATCACTGTTAATCTCAGCACAAGCATTGTAATCGGTCCATTCACCGTCACTAACCTTGTATGAAACACACAAGCAAATGCCGTCGCCACTACTACCACTACTACCACTACTACTGCCACTATTACTACTACTCGTAGAATCACCACTGCTAGAAGAATTAATAGAACTAGATGAACCTACACTGCTCGAAGATGAAGTGCTACTAGAGCTAGGACAAGGACCTAAGAATACTTGTACAACGTAACCGTTATACTCAAACTCAAAGCCGTCTAATAAGAAACCTTGAAACTCTAATGATGTGTTCCTCCACTCTAAATCAAAACCATCATAAACTGGTTGGCAATCGACGTCGTATTGTCCAGCAACCCTCAATAACTCGCCTCCAACATCAAACTTCCATTCTAGGAGAACATCCGTGTTCGGATATATGTCTGTATCATAAAATAAAGTAGGATTGTTTACAACCAAAGGCTCAACCTGCACCTGTTGAGTGTCCTGTTCATTCCCAACTGGAAACATGATCACACACAAATCCTGCACTGGAGTGCATGGTCCGCTTGAAGATGATGATGTATGAGATGAACTAGATGAAGAGCTCGGACAAGCTCCGTCGAAAACCTCAAAGTCAAATGACGCTCCTTGTGATGTCCATGTTCCAGCTAAGCCGCCCCCAACATCATTGTGATCTGCTAATCTCCAAAAATCCTCTAAGCCCACCTCTGATACATAAACTGGACCAGGCGTTTCTCCTATCTCAATCCAATAACCGTCATTCTCAAAACAACTGCCGTTGTCTGCATTACCCCAACCTCCAGGACCTTCAAAACAAGCATAGCACTTATATGTAGTTCTCTTGATGTCTTTTCCTGGGCCGATCCACTCAACCAGAAACTCACGTTGCTCAACAACCATAGTTTCTTGCCGTAATTCTCCAGTAGCATCCTCCCATTGGACACAATACTCGCCTTCACAACCCACCTTAGGATGGCCAATCGAACCGCTTGAAGTTATTGAGGACCCGCTACTTGTATTGCTTCCTGAAGTGCCACTGCCAGACACACTAGAATCACTACCAGAAGAAACACTGCTTGAAGACACACTGCTTGAAGACACACTTGATGATGAACTTGAACTACCACAAGCTTCCCATCTCTTGCCATCGAAATCAAAGCCTGCATCGAGTGCCTCTTGAAAAGACTCTAAATCTGTGCAGCATTCATGTGGTAGTGGTAATATAGCACAAAGCTCGCAATCAAAATAATAACCATCCTGTATACTAGCGTATGGATGATCTGGATTACCAGTGCACTGAAAAAATTCGCACTCTTCTGGAGGTGGAGGTGGAGGTGGCGGTGGTGGCGGTGGCGGTGGTGGCGGTGGTGGCTGTGGAGGAGGATCACCAGAATCACCAGAGCCGCTAGAGTTGTCAGAGTCGCTAGAGTCGTCACTGCCAGAAGAGTCTTCAAAAGCCCCGCCATCGCCACTAATTGAAGATGTTGAAGATGGCGTAGATGATGAAGATGATGAGGATGATGTAGACTCATCAACCTCTCCTGACGAAGTATCCCGAGGAAAAGTAACACCCGACGCAGAAGAGTCCGTAGAAGAAGACGATGAGCTTGATGAACTTGAGCTGGAGCTGGAGCTTGAGCTTGAGCTAGAACTAGGGGGGATAAAAGAACTAGACGAAGAAGAACTAGACGAAGAAGAGCTAGACGAGGAAGAGCTAGACGAGGAAGAGCTAGACGAAGATGATGGTGATGAAGAAGACGAACTATCAGAAACAGATGATGATGTATCAGAGGCTGAGCTACTTGAGCTGCTTGAATCACTAGAACTACTAAAATCAATAGAATTTGAATCAACTTTGTCGTCTGCCACTTCACTTGTAACATCACCACCATTACCTCCTGTGCCACCATTACCTCCTGTGCCTCCTGTGCCATCAAAAATATCCTCGCTACTAGAGCTACTAGAGCTACTAGAGCTACTGGAGCTACTGGAATCACTTGATGAACTACTTTTCGACATGTCTTAAATCAGTGTTGTTTAAAAAGTTTGCGTCCCGTCTCCACCAGATAATGTAAATTCGCATGCCCCAGTATCGGTTTGTTTTGATCCTAATGTGTATTCAGTTCCACCTTGTGTGAAAACCCATTCGCAACACAATCCCGTCCCTGTTTCACTTTGCACCAATTGTCCTGTCGCTGTGACTTCTTCTCCGTCTATTTTAGCACAGATTTGCCCACAAGATTCCGAACTACTTCCCAATGATTCGCTTGAACCAGAATTATTACTTCCTGCAGATCCACTAGATTGACTGGACGAGCTACTGGACGAGCTACTGGACGAACTACTTGAGGAACTACTTGACGAACTACCTAACGAACTACTTGACGTACTACCTGGCGAACTACCTGGCGAACTACCTGAAGAGATACCTGACGAGCTACCTGATGAGACACTGGGCTTGCTTGTAGACGAAACACTTGACGAACTACTTGACGAACTACTTGACGA
>OBMK010000122.1_pt1 | contig 75211 bp, 97 predicted proteins | sample 1539081 | NCBI WGS metagenome assembly OBMK01 (sample SAMEA3355528, study PRJEB22509) | marine metagenome | biome: marine; feature: river plume; material: water | place: USA | collected 2010-08-07 | depth 0.5 m | reverse complement strand
TGTCTTGCTCTAAAGCTCTTACGTCTTTTTGGATTATTCTTTTTAATGCTCATAGCTTTACCTTTAACACTACTTCCGCCGTGTCCAAAGTTTACTTTTTTAACATTACCTGTTTTAGGATCTTTTACATATACTTTAAATTTTTTAACATCGCCTTGCATAGGCTTTCCAAGTTTTACTTTACGTCCTTGGTACTCTGCTTCGTCCATTGGATCATCATCTTCGTTCCAATGCATAACGCCGTACTGCTCGTAAAACTCATCATCGTCATCATATGTTTCTTCAATAATATCTTCGCCAAGTCCTGCACTAATTTCAATATCAAAGTCATCGTAACCTTGTTCAAACATATAGTTTGCTAGTCTGTTAGCGTACTCGGTTGATTCTTCTTCTGAAAGTTGTCTTGGTAAAGCAATCTCCCATGCTGTACCGCCTTGCTCAGTTTCGTAAAGGTTTTGATCAGGAAAAATACTTTCGTCTAATAACTTAGTAGTCTCCTGTTTCTCCATTACTATTCTTACAAAATGTTCCATCTTATCTCCTAGTGGTTTAACAGTACACTATTTACTGCGCCTGATGTGTAAACTGCTAACACCCTTACCCAAACAAAGTTGCCAGTAAAGTTCTTAAAGAAATTACCGTCGGACCCTGTTACATCTGTATTAGTTATATCAAACCAATCATTGTCTGTAGGTGTTACTGCTAACGTTCCCTGCATCTTAATGGTTCCGTTAAAAGCTAATAGGTTATATTGTACAGTATGAAAACCATCTGCACGACCGTAGTAGCCGTCTCCTTTAAACTTTTCACCTGTGGTAGTCTTAGTTGTACTATCCCCTGGGTGTGTGTTTGCTGATAATATTGTTGTGCTATTGGACATATAGTTATTTATCTAGATCTTTACTACTTACAATTTTGTCGATTCGCATCAAATCCTTCTTTAAGAACAGTCTAATTAGTGTTATAGTGCCTTGATCCTTAACATACATGTACATACCTTTCAAGTTATAACCACGTTTAATATCACTTAAAACACGATTACCTATCTTAATCTTATCTTTATTCTTAATACAGAAGTCAGCTAAGTTTGGATCACTTGTACCATTGAGTGTAATTTTATATGCAAAGTTGATAGTGTCATTAATGATAACGCCCTTTGGTAAATCAATGTCATTGACTGGCATGTGTACTGAAGTTACTGCGTTTAATTTCTTATCTAACTGCTCACACCATTCGAAATTGTTAGTATAAACACCTAAGTGATACTGTTCACAACGAAGTGTGAATTCTTCTTTTTGTTTTGTAAATTCTGAAAGGAGTAATTGTAAGTCTGCTAGGTCTTCTGAGCTAACAACTATTTGACGTAAGCCAATACCCCATTTCACATTACCTGTATCTGATTGGAGTATGGCTTCGTCTATAGATTTTCTTGCTAAAGCAAAGTTTTTGTTTCTAAAAACAAAACCTAAAGCATTGTTTAAATTAACTTTATACTTGTACTTGTCGAAAAATAATTTAGTACTGTCAATTTTGATCAACTGTTTCTGGCTCCTTAGATTTACTCTTTACTGTTTGTAAATCAAATGCACCATCTTTAACATTAATATGTAATGTACCACCATTTTTAAGATCACCAAACAATAACACTTTAGACAATGGCGTTTTAATATCGTTATCAATAACACGTTGTAGTGGTCTTGCACCCATCTTGCTATCAAAGCCTTTATCAATTAAGAAGTCAATAGCTTCGTCTGATATAGTAGTTTCAACACCTTTGTCAGTTAACATAACTTTAAGATCAACTAAGAACTTACCAACAATTTTAATCATTGTGTTCTTATCTAACTTACCAAATGTCATAATACCATCTAGTCTGTTTCTAAACTCTGGAGCAAAGAACTTTTTAAGCTCACCATCATCGTGATCTTTTTCCATCTCGCCAAAGCCTACTGCATTAGTTTCAGCTTCTGCAGATCCTAAGTTAGTTGTAAGAATTAGTACAACATTTCTACAGTCAGCAGTCTTACCGTTACTACCTGTAACAAATCCATTGTCCATAATTTGTAATAATAATGAACTTACATCTGGGTGTGACTTCTCAATTTCATCAAGTAGTAATACACAGTTTGGATTCTCTTGTACTTTAGTAATTAGTAAGCCACTATTTTCTTCAAAGCCTACATATCCTGGAGGTGAACCAATTAATTTAGCAACACTATGCTTCTCTTGATACTCTGACATATCAAATCTAATTAGTTTTACACCTAATTGTTTTGCAAGTTGTTTTGCTGTTTCAGTTTTACCTACACCTGTTGGCCCCATAAACACAAACGAACCAATAGGTTTATTATCCGATTTAAGTCCTGCTTGTGCTACGTGAATCTTATCAACAATACTATCAATTGATTCGTCTTGTCCGTAAATCTCAGCTTTCATATTATGGTTTAAGTTAGCAAGGTTACTAGTTTCAGTTTCCATAATTTGTTCTTTAGGCATGTTAACCATCTTAGCAAGTTCAAACTGTATTTCTTTCATACCAACTGTTTTGTTTGGCTCTTCTTTAAGTTTAAATCTTGAACATGCTACGTCTAATAAGTCAATAGCTTTGTCAGGTAACTTCTTATCTGTTTGATACTTCACACTAAGTTTAATTGCAGTATCAATAGCTTCGTCTGTAATAGATACTTTGTGAAATTCTTCGTAATACTTTTTAATACCTTGTAAAATATCTCTAGTAATTTCGTTGCTAGGTTCATCAACACTTACACGAGCAAATCTACGCATTAATGCACGATCTTTTTCAAAGAACTTTCTATATTCTTCCCATGTAGTACTTGCTACAACTTTAATATTACCTTTTGTAAGAATAGGCTTTAACATATTAGCTAAGTCGTTTGATTGACCTTGTCCGCCTGCACCTGCACCACTAATCATGTGTGCTTCGTCAATGAACATAATAGTTTTGCCTTTCTTCTTAAGGCCAGCAATAACTAATTTAAATCTTTCTTCAAAGTCACCTCTGTACTTACTACCTGCTAACATACTACCAATGTCTAAATTGTATACGTTATATTCTTTAAGGAATTCAGGACAGTTACCTTGTACAATATTGTATGCAAGTCCTTCTGCAATAGCAGTTTTACCTACGCCTGGCTCACCAACTAGTAGTACGTTGTTCTTTTGTCTACGTCCTATTGCTAGTGCAATGTTTTCAAGTTCTTCTGAGCGTCCAATAACAGGATCAATTTTACCTGTCTCAGCATCAATATTAAGATTAGTTGTAAACGAACGTAATGCACGATTAGCCATGCCTTGCATTTCTTCATCTTCATAATTTGCTTCAAGTTCATTGTTTAGATAGTCTGCAAACTTTTCTTTTTCAATACCTACTTCGTTAATAAAGTACAATGCCCAACTTTTCTTTTCGTTAAACATACTTAAGAATACATCAGTAACTTCAATACTGTTACGTCCACTGAATAGCACTTGTGTAAACGCTCTGTTTAGTACACGTTCCACTGCTTGTGTTTTCTTAGGCTTCCATTTCTTAGGAAGGTTTGCAACGTCAGTCATTAACAAGTCGTTGCACTTTGTTTTAAGAAAGTTTTCAACATTCTTTTTCATAAAATCGGGATCTACTTGATTGAATCCTGATACAATGTTTGAAAAGTCTTCTTCACATAACATTGAAAACAACAAATGTTCTAATGTAAGATATTCGTGATTAAGTTTCTTAGTTACATCTAATGCTTTATCAAATATTTTCTGTAAATTTTCGCTAGGTTCTACCATTATTTTATATAGGCTCCAAATCTTTTTAATAATTTTGATTGCTTCTTCTTAGCAATGTCGAGTTTTAATTTACTTACACGGTCAACGTAATTAATTCCATATAAGTGATCGTATTCATGTCCTGCAATTCTTGCATTCCAACCTACTAACTCTATTGTACACTCTTTACCGCTAGAGTCAAGACACTCTATTACCATTCCTGTTGGTCTTTTAACTTTAAAGAACAATAATGGAAAACTTAAACAACCTTCTTCACCTAGTACAGTATCTTGACTTACTGCTGTAATTACAGGATTAATTAATGCAAAAGGTTTATTGTCTTCATACCCATCTAACCCTTCTGGCTTTATGATGAATATCTGTGCATCAAGTCCAACTTGGTTTGCGGCTAAGCCTACCCCATTTTCTTTATTCATTATTGCAATCATATCAGCTTCGATTTGTTTAGCATCGTACTTGTCGAAGTCAAAAGGTGCAACCTTTTTGTTTAAAAATGGATCAGGGAATCTAAGTAGTTCTAGTTTCATCTTGTATTTTTCTTAACTGTTCTCTAATTTTTTCATCGTTTATTTTAGGTGTAATACCTAATACTTTAATATATAAGTTGCCCGTTTGTCCTGAACGCCTATCAGGTAAACCTTGACCTCCAATACTAAAAACTGTGCCTGGATTGGAACCTGCCGGTACATTAACACTTAATGTACGATTGTGAATTGTTTTAATAGTTAAGTTTGTGCCTAAAACGAAATCAAATAAATTTAACTTCTTGTCTATATATAAATTTATGCCATCTGCGGTGTACTCGGGGTGTCTTCTGACTCTTAACTGAACGTGTAAATCGCCTCTTGGAGCATGAGGGTGTAAGTCGCTACCCATACCTGCATAACGTATTCTATCACCAGGTCTACATCCACGAGGAAGTTTAATTTCTACTGTTTCTTCTCTACCGCTTGGTAGTCTATATGTAGCAATAACATCTTTACCATTTACAATATCTTCAAAATCAATATCTGCGGCAATAGTTATATCTTGGTTGTGCATTTGTCTACGGGTCTGATGTTGTCCAAACATTTGTCCAAAAATATCTTCAAATTGAGCACCTCCAAACTGTTGTGAAAAATGACTTTGTTGTTGTGCTTGTGCTTGTTGAGGATCAGCAGTACCGTATTGATCATACATTTGCCGTTTCTGTGGATCTTTTAGTGCTGAGTATGCCTCATTGATTTCTTTGAACTTAGAATCACTTCCACCATTCCGGTCAGGGTGGTGTTGCATACTTTGTTTCTTGTATGCTTTCTTAAGATCTGATTCTGTAGCGTTTCTTGGAACGCCTAAAAGTTCGTAATAATCCATAGTAGTATTATATACTTATCTTAGGCTTTTGTCAAGCTCTATTTGTCTGGATTCTTCTTAGAAGTACCTGCGTATAAACCAAACCATGCCGCACCTGCACCAACAACAATACTAACCAAACCTGATTGCTCTAAGTTAGGTTCAGGTAAGTTCATAAACCATGTTGTAACATCATACAGTAAGTAGATATAAACTGATAAAAAGATTCTTGGAAAAATTCTCCATGCATCTACAGCCCTTGCTAAAAAGATAAGATGCATATAAGGGTTCTTACCACTATCAACTACATTAGTATCTACTTCTAGTTCGAATTTAACTTTCTTTACCGCAGTATCTTCTTTCACTTTGGCATCAGTTTTGATTTCTTTAATCTCTTTTTCCATTTTTAATTTTCTCTATATTATCTTTGTTATTCTTAATCGCATCACTCTGTGCTTGATCGATCATCTCTTGTAGACGTCTACCTTTTTCGGCCGCAGAATCTAAGTGTAGATCTTTATTGATAAGTTTTTCTAACTTGTGAAACTTAATGCGGTCGTTTGGAATATATCTCCAAGTGTAACCACGTGTACCATAAACACCAAACACACTTTCACGCAATCCTATTTTAACTATAATAGCATCATCGCCATCTAATATAATATGATCGCCCTCATTAAAAGCAGGATTCATTTTGAACTTTAATCCGCTCATTAAATTAGCTGAAAAATCCTTAAACCAAAAGGCTAACGAGATACTAATTAGTATCGCTATCCACGGAGCCAACACATCTGTTAGGTCCATTCCAAATTGATCAAAGGGGTTCATTTTATTTCTCCTACTGTACTATTTATCAGTCAAAAGGAAAGGTTGTTCAAAATAAATCAAACAACCTTTCTAATTTTAGTTAAATGTTTCTACCACTTGAATGCTTTTTTAACACTCTTCCAGCCTTTCTTAGCTGTATTTGAAACTGCATTAGCCGCGTCATTGATAGCTTTTGTTGCACTATTAATGGCATTATTTGCTTGATTAATAGTATTGTTACATGCGTTAATGGCGCTGTTACATGCGTTAATAGTGCTGTTAGCCGCTTTAACAGCGTTATTAGCATTAAATACACTTGTAGTCCACTTACCTACTTCGTTACCCCAATGTGCAACTGCATTAGCCGCATCAGTCATTGCTTGACCAGTTTGGTTAATTGCATCTTCAGTAGCATTTACTGCTGAATTACATGCATCTACTGTTGTTTTCGCCGCCTTTTCGCCTTGTTTAGCAACTGCTTGTGCTTGGTTTGCAACTTTCATTGCTTCTTCTTGTGCTTTATCAATGCCATCAGTTACATGGTTCAATGCTTCGTCCATTGTTCCGCCTGCGTTCATAATAGCGTTAGCACCATCTACTAGTGGTCCAATATCAATATCAACATTCATGTCAACATCTAGTCCAACTAGCAAAGCCGCTTGTCCGTCAATACCAAACGAGATTGTATCATCTTCGTATGTAGCATGTGCTGAACCTTGAGCACCAATTTGTCCACCAATACTTGCACCAGCACCACCGGAAACTGTTGCTCCACCTATGTGTGCTGAACCTTCAGCATCAACTCCAACGTTAGCACCTGCAATAGCACCACCGCCTACGTCAATACCATGTTCTCCAACACTTGCATGTCCGCCTGCTTCTGCATATGCTTCAGCGTGAGCACCTGCTGTGCCTTCTGCACCTGCATCAACACTAAGATCACCTAAGGGTGTATCAACACCAACACTACCATCTACTGATCCTGTTGCTGTTACATCTGCACTTGCACTTGCACCTACTGTTGCCGCCGCTGTTGCATCACTGCCGTCCCAACCGCCACTTGCTTTTGCGTGTGCTTCTGCATCTGCACTTGCTTTAGCTTCTGCTTCAGCACTTGCGTCAGCGTGAGCATCTACACCTGGAACAATTTCTTGTTCAGCATGAGCTTCAGCACCTGCATTTGCACTTGCTTCTGCGTGTACACTTGCTTCAGCACCAACTGCAACGCTGTGGTCAGTTACTTCATAACCTGCACTTGCACTTGCGTCATAACTTGCACTTGCACCAGCTTCATAACTAGCACCTGCATGTTCGTCACCTACTGTTTCACCAACTGATGTTTCAGCGTGGTCAGCAACTTGAATTGAGTACTGTGGTCTTGACACATCTTGTACCATTGCTTCAGCTTGTGCAACTTGTGCCTGTGCCGCCGCATAATCGTCATCTGCTTTTTGCTGTTTTGCAAGAGCATCATCATGATCTTTAATTGCTTGATCATGTGCCGCTTCAGCTGACTGTTGTTGTGCTTGTGCAGTCTTCTGTTCGTCTTGTGCGTGTGTTTTGTTTGTGTTAGCTGTGTTAGCTTCTTGTTGTGCAGATTTCTTTTGATTCTCTGCGTTAGATTTTTCTGAGTTATGTTGGTTTATTTGATTTTGAGCATCACGTTTCTGGGCTTCTGCTCTGTTTTTATCATCTTGTGCTGACATTATTTCTTCCTTTTATTTTCTAAGTTTTGTATACGATTTTCAAGCTCGTCAATCTTACGAGCAATGTTTGGGTTTACCTTTTTCCAAGCATCAGGATCTTGATTGAACCATGTCCAACCATATCTATCTCTAATTGTGTCTAAAAGTGTGTCCCATTTGCCAAATACCCATAGTGCAATACGAGTATCTCTCATGTATGCAATGAATAATGCCCCAAATATACTGCCGGCAATAGCGGTATATATCCATAGTCTATCACTAGCCATGCGTTCTATCATTTCGATCATAGTGTATCCCTGTGTATTATGTTAGTATTTATCAGAAGGAACAAGTAACCTCGCCTTTGGGCGATACTACAATACCTTCTTTTGTAAGGGATTCAATATCAACGTCTGCACCAGGACGGACAGAACATTTATTCTTAGCACATGAGGCTAATAGGGCAATCAAAACCAAGACCGCCCATATACGCATTACTTCTTAGTTTTGCTTTTATCTGTAGACTCGTAATATTCTTTGTAAGATTTAATAATTTCGTCTTGTTGTAGCATGTATGCACGGATCTGTGCAAAGTTTTTACTTAGAGCTTCGTAGCCGTCATCTGTTAATCCAAATAATACAGGATCAACACCACCTGCTTTAAGTTTTTCAAACACTTCTTCAGCGTTTTCACTAGTAATGATAGTCCATTTGATTTCTTCTAGCTTTGGAGTTAACGGTTGAGGTAACGCAAGAGGTTCTCTAGGAACTTCTGTTTTAAAGATCTCTAGTTGCTTAACAGAACTACATCCACTAATAAGGAATGTACTTAGGATTAGCAATACTAGGACACTCTGAGTTGATTTCAGACTTTTTAGTAGCATTTTTCTCTTTCTCCGTTAATGGCGACCCCATAGCAATTTCTACACATCTCATTGCTTTTGTAGTCGCACCGTTAATAACACGTTCAACTGATTTAGGACGCTCATCTGCAAGTTTGCCTATGTCACGTACTTCACCTTGACCGTTGATTTTATTAAAGCGTTTATCTAACGCTGTAAATTCAGCTTGTAATGCTTTGTTCTGTGCATCTAAAGTAGCTGTAATTTTTCTTTGTGATTCAAAGTCAGCTTTTGCTTGTGCAATTACTTCTTTTTGACTTTCAACACTTTGTTCTAATTTTAAATTGTTTGCTTCTGATGTCGCAAGATCAGCTTTTAAGTTTTTTACGTAGACAACACCGCCACCGGCGCCGGCCATCATAATAATTACTAATGCAATTTTAATCGATCCTATCATCTTTCACCTCGTATCTGTGTTGCTCACAGACGATAATTTCAATTGGCTTTCCATCACCGTCTGTAAACGTTTCAATTAGTCTACCTTCGTGCTGTCTTCCGCAGTTTTGGCAGTACTGACTCATACCATTGACAAAGCAAGTTCCGTTGTTTCTTCTACTCGTCTTGTCCACCCTCTACCAAACGTTTTAAACGTAGATAGTTTTTCGTAGTAGTCTTGACGGTCTTCTTGGAACTCTTTAATAGTTTCTTCAAGTCCGTGTGTATCAATATAGTCAGCTAGTTTTTTAAGTGTGTTTGGTCCAATGCCGCCATCAGCAGTAGTACCAATCATACGTTGTAAAAATTTAGCACTTCGACCTGTACCTGCATTAACACCAAAGTCAAATAAACATAGGTCTAACCCTACTGGTACATTATCACACTTTAATCTATCCCAGTAGTTTTTTCTGTAGATAGGTGCAACATCGTTGAACTCTAAGTCTTTCATATCCTTAGTTCCGCCAAACGCTACATAAACTTTTTTGGTAACACCCATGTTTGTTTCCCCACCTGGGTCGCTAGGGTGATTTACATATCCACCTTCGTGGTGTAAAATTGTCTCTAAACACTTATCGTAATTTTCTTGCATTTTATGGTTTCCTATTTTTTTAGGACTACAGTATAACCATTATTTTCGATTAGTAAATTATCTCCATACTTAGATATATTATAGTCTCCAATATATTTAGTAAGGAAAATTATTTCTGCGAAAGAATTGACATCATATTTTTCAGTAATTGTAGTTTCTATGTCACTACTTTTACCAAAATCTACAACATTGTAAGTAAGTGTATCAGCCCATATCTTACTAAACTTAATTTTATTTTCTTTTAAGTCTATACTATCAAGATAACTCTTATTAAAGAAGTTCTTGTAGTTGTCCATGTTGTTTTCGTTTACTTTAATTTCATATGCACTTTTATCTAATGGAACTGTTGCTGAAATGTTTTCCATTTGTGCGTCTTGACTTTTAAAACTTTTGTAATAACGAAATTTAAATTTATCTATATTAGCTAACTTGCCAACACCGTCTAGCATTTCTAATACTTGCTTTGGAACATCTTTATGACGTTCAATTTCTACAAATACTTTGTAAGTACCATCAGTTTGTTCTCCTGATGTAACATCTGCATCAAGTACATATGGATATCCTTTTTCAAAGAAGTTCATTAAGTCTTTTGCAGGTGCTTCAGACATACAACTAAAGCTACATACTACGATGTCTTTGTCATCACCCATCTTTGATTTGAAACTATCAATCTCAAATACAGGTAATACTAAATCGTTAAGGTCTCCAGCTAGTAATCCCATTACATTGCACCGCCTTCAACAGCGGCTGTTTCGCCTTCTTGTGCAACATCGTCAACTGCTGGTTGTGTTGTTGCAACTGCTGGTTCACTAGTAAAGTCTAATTGCTCTTTGTATCCACTATAGATATTTAAGATAAGTTCTTTCGGCATTTTAATAGTTACTACCCAAACTGGTTCTCTATCTAGTTTGCCCTTTTTAGTACCTGGACGAATATCGTCTGGTTCTTTAATTTTTCGTGGTTTTAAAATAGCTGTTTTTTCATACGAAACATAACAGTCATAATCTAGCAGTCTTTTACCACCTGCTGGATCAGGCATTTTGTCCTTAGGCCACATAAAAGAAGCCTTAACCCAATGTCTTTCTATTTTAGGACCCTCAACTAACTCGCCATCTTCCCAGTTAGCATACACATATAGATCTAATTCGTCTAATACACGTTCAAAGTCTTTTAAAACACTTAAAGCAGTATCACTTTCGTATATACTTTCAATGTTTGTAATAATATCTAATACATCACGCATGTTGTTTTCACCTATTCTTATACACTTATTTATCCGGATACGATCTATAACTACGCAGATTTGTCTTGTCGTTAAGATGGTAAATATTTTTGTAGGGCAGTAGTACTGTGAATCTACAGTGACTGTCTTTATATTAACTCATGAAGGAGGAACTTAATGGGTGCTAAAAGACGAGCAAGAGCTCATAAAACCCCGGCTGATAACAACGTTATTAGCTTTTCAAAACAACAACCAAAACAAATCAACATACTTCCAAGAAATATTAACCAAGAAACATATATGCTAAAACTGTTGGACCCGAAGAAAGACATAGTCTTCGGTGTTGGTCCTGCGGGAACCGGTAAGACCCTACTAGCGGTCCAGGTGGCTATTAAGTTATTCAAGGAAAAGAAGATTGACAAAATTGTTGTTACTAGACCTGCTGTTTCAGCTGACGAAGATCTTGGTTTTTTACCAGGTACAATGGAAGAGAAAATGGCGCCATGGACAAGACCTATCTTTGATGTTTTTAAAGAGTACTTTAGTGCTAAAGAACTTGAAGGTATGATGTACGATGGTGTTATTGAAATTTCACCGTTAGCTTATATGAGGGGTCGAACGTTTAAAAGATCAATAATTGTTGCAGATGAGATGCAAAATGCAACACCAAACCAAATGAAAATGTTACTAACACGTATCGGTGAGAGATCACAGATGGTAGTAACAGGCGATTTAGCTCAAGCTGATAAGTTGAGTAATAATGGTTTGATTGATTTTATTAAATCGTTAGAAAAACATAGAGAAACGACACACATTGACATAGTCAGATTCCAAACCCATGATATTGAAAGGCATGATGCAGTTAAAGAAGTATTAGCTGTTTACGGCGATGAGTAATTAATTATCACCAGGAAGATCTGTATCGTTTTGATCGACGATATAGGTCTTCTTAGAGTGTTGCCATTTAGACCATGTATTAAAGATTATATTTTGTAGTCCTATAATAGCATTGTGTCTATTAACACTTGTTTCGCTCAGTTCACCTGAACGAGCAACAACTGTTTCTCTTTTGATTGGAATCAGTTGCACTAAAGGTTCACCCATTTTTATGAAAGTGGGCTTAATTTCTTTTAACATAATATTAATAGGACTAATCAAAGCACCTAAGTCATGGTCAATAATACCAGGTACTGCTTCGTAGTTCCTATCTTCATGATAAAACATAGGTTGATATAGTACACTCCAGTTAGGCTTACTCCATATCTTCCAAGGACAGTCTAATTTAACTGCGGCTCTTACACCAAACTTAGTTAATATTTCAGCACCTGGAACACTTACTTGATCTGCAGGGTGATGTGCATCATTGTAGCTAGGATCACTGTAACGTGTGTTTACAAAGTTACCGCAATCACTAGGAATAATTTCCATATCACACCAAGCTGGAATAACAAATCCTGTTTCCATATAATCTTTGATACCTGGACAACCTTTTGAAGTTTGATCACTGTCCATCTTATGCTTTTGTTTATTCACATAGGCAGGCATCTTCTTCCATGCTTCTGGTTTAAATTTACCAGCAGGTTCAATAGGGGCATGTTTACGTACAGCCCACTTCTCAGTTTCAAAAAATATTACAGGTTCTGGATTAGTCATTAATTGTTTCCATTAAAGGAAATATCTCCGCAATTACCTTTGCACATGCATGAGCAATTTCCATATGTTCTTTTTGTGTACCGTTAGCACCACGTAGATCAATGTAATGTAACCAACTACGTAGAGTACCATTCATGTACAATGTTGTTTTAGTAATACCTTCTGGTAATACCTTACGTGCTTGTTCTTTAGCAATACCTTTTTTAATTGCCCAATCGTATTCTTTTTTAGCTAATACTGCAATACGTCTTTGTGCATGTTCCCAATCAAGTTGTAATTTTGCATCGTCAACATCAACAGAGTTTTGTCTGTTCTTAGGATCTTGCAAACGTGCTTCTGAGTATTCAAACATATCGCCTTGTTCTTCTGGATTAGCATAACGTTGGCTAAACTCTTGAAAACTAAAACTTCTATGACGCACAATCTGATGTGCAATGTCACGTGTAGTTTTAATCTCTAAACAAGCATTAACCATCTCTAATGGAGACCAATGCTGATGTTTAATCAAATACTTAATTAAACGTTCACTTGTTTCGTTGTTAATTTGTGCCGCAGGGTTACTTACCTTGGCACAAAAAGCAATAAGTTCCTGTAAATCATCAACACCTTCAGTTAAAAATTCATCCGTTGCTTTTGAGTAACTTACTAGTTTGACTTTCATTTTTTAATTCCTTTGTTCGATGTTCTAACCAACTAATGGCTGTGTGTATGTGTCCTGTATCGTGTTCACGTAAACAAGATTTTGCATATTCAATTTCACGTTCTAATATAGTAACTGCTATTAGGTTACCGGGAAAGTCTTTTTTCACCCAGTCCTCCAAATCACATGTACGCCGAATTTTGTTACAAAAGGATGTGGACCTAAGTCTCCTTTTGCAATAGCCGCACATGCTGTACTAAACTCTAAAACCATATCAGTTGGTTCAAACCAACCTAAATCTCCGCCATTATTTTTACTTGGACATGCAGAATTTTCTTTTGCTAGTTGATCAAAAGAAACACCACCTTCATGTAGTTGTTTAATAATACGTTCACCTTCAGCCATTGCTTCACCAATGCCTCTGCCATGTGTAGAATTCTCTGCACCTCTATAAGAAAGCAATATGTGACTTGCTCTCATCTTAGTTATTGCCATTATTGATCTCCTTTACCCGGCTTAGTTGACATAACATCAGTAACCGGTATCTTCTCCGCTAAAACATCTTCTTCTCTGACCTGTGTAATGTTAGGCCATTCGTAACTGTACTTAGCGTTGATCTTAAACCAAGTTCCATCGTCCTGATCCTCAGTAATAATAGCATCTACAGGGCATTCTGGTTCACATACACCGCAGTCTATACATTCGTCTGGATTAATTACAAGCATGTTTTCACCTTCATAAAAACAATCTACAGGACACACTTCTACGCATGTCATATGCTTACAATTAACACAATTATCATTAACCAAATAACTCATATTATACTACCCAGTTCCATATTGCACGTAAAGATAATAACAAATACATACCTTCCATTAATGCTCTAGGTGTGTCTTTGTCCTTTATCCCAAAGTATACCCACATAACACAACTACACGAGGCCAAAGCCCAACCTATCCATTGTGTTTCGGGGTTTGCTTCCGAAAGAATAAAAGCGGCTACGATTGCTAATGCAAAACCTATCCATCTTGGCCCGTCTATTTGCCTGTAGTAACGGATCTTCATTATACTTTACCAAGTTTAATCAACGTAGCGGCTAAGTTAATTTCTGGATCTACAACTAATGTATGATCTACTAAGCCTTGTTTAATAATCATAATAGCTTTGTCTTGTTGATCAGGGTCACCAAACAACTCAATGTTGTCATAAAGCCAACGATAGATCTCTTCCATCTCTTCGGCTCTAGCACTTCCACAAACTAGTTTACGTGCTTCTGTAATCTTACCTGATTTAAATAGTTGTACCATATCAAGTTTCCAATCAGCCTCTGTTTTATCAGATTCGTTAGGCTTAATTAGTACACCGTCTTGTGAATTCATTTGCACCATGTTAATACATTTACGTAAGTCTGGATATGTTGCTTTTACATAAGTGTCAAGTGTATCTAAGTCTGGTGCTACACCTTCGTCAATTAATATCTGTGCAACACGAGCAGTAAACTCTGTCTGATCAACTTTTGCAATATGAAAGCCTTGACATCTGCTGTGTAGTGCAGGAATAATTCTGTTTGGATAATTACAAGTTAAAATAAAACGTGAAGTAGTATGATATTCTTCCATCACACCACGTAGTGCCGCTTGTGCATTTGGACTCAAGTAATCAGCCTCATCAAGTAGTACAACTTTAAAGTCACCAAATGGAATCATTTGTACAAAGTTTACAATCTTAGCACGTACATCTTCTACTGAGTTTGTTCTACTAGCATTAATTTCTAATATATCTAAATCATTAAGATCTAATTCGTTGAATAATAGTTTAGCAAGTGTTGTCTTACCAATACCTGCATTACCACTGAATAACAAATGCGGAATAGTTTTATCTTTAATCCACGTTTGTACTTGTTTCTTTTGATGTTCATCTCTGAACACATAGCCGTCTACTGTTTTAGGACGATATTTTTCTACCCAAAGTTCTTTCATGTTTGTGCCTCGCTTATTCGTTTTCTCAAATTAGATGTACTAAATGAGTGTTGTCTTTTATTATAATACAATTCTATGCCTTTGTCAACACAAATCTGCTTACCTGTAAACTCTTTATCTCGGTATTCTTCTCCAATAAATCTACGATTCAATGTATAAGTTAACAATATATCCTTTAAATCTTGTTCTGTTGCATACGGAATAATTTCATCAATATAACTACAACCTTTTAATTGGACATATCGTTCAAATACACTTTGTATAGGTTTATTCTTTTCTGGTCTATCAATAGTTGGATCTGTTTGTAATCCTACAATCAAATAGTTACAGTTCTCACTTGCTTCTTTAAGCATTGCAACATGTCCACTATGGAATAAATCAAAACTACTAAATGTAATACCTACTGTCATACTTCCTCACTTTGCTTTTGTAAAGGCAAGCCGTTAAAAATAAATCCTAGTGTAGTACGTGGACTTACATCTATTGGTGGTAGTCCTTTATGTGGATAACTACTTGGAAATACTACACAACGTCCTTTTTTCCATTCAATATGTTCCACAGTTTTTACTCCAAAATCTACACTATCGTATTCGCAAAAATCTAACCCACTATCACCTTCCATAAAATATACTAATGTATGCGAAGGCAACCAACCGGGCATTTCTAACTGTGCCGAGTCATCGGGTGCATCTGTATGTAGCCCTCCCACGTGTTCTTTTGTAGTAAGATTGACTTGTACTTGATTTAACTGCAATCCTTGATGTATATTTTTAAAAAGGGTTTCTCGTTTATGATTAACTAAACACCATAGTGCTTTAAATTCCCACGGCATGTCAACTAAAAAATTTGTATGTTCGACAGTTGCGCCTTGTTGTATTTCACGTACCCATTGTTCACTAAACGTAGTATAACCTTCGTCATGTCCTAGTCCTCTATGACCAAAACGCAAAGGCATGTGTGGTATACTAGATTCCATTTGATCCATTAGATAGTCTGGCACTAAATCATCAAATACTAAAATATTATTTTTATCTATGGCCGGCAAATCTTTGTTGCTCCTTTTTAAATATAGGTAATACAATATTACGTTGTCTTGCAAACGGTGTAGCTTTGCCACTAAACACATAACCAGCAGTAACACGAGGGCTTACTTTGTTAGTAGGTATACCCCTATGAATATATCGACTTGGAAAGACAATTAATCTACCTTCTTTGTATTCTACTTCGTCAATCTTCTTTCCACCTCGGTCAGGATTATTATCCCAGAAGTCCATACCTGTATCTCCTTGAACAAGATACACCATAGTGTATGCAGGTACATCATCACCACTGTCAACGTGTAATGCGCCTGAATGATCTTTTGTAGTAATATTAATTTGTATTTGATTTAATTGTATATCACCAACATCTTCGTCTATCATATGTTTGTGATGTTCAAATGCATGCCAAACTGCTTTTAAAGTCCACGGTGCATTTTCAACTTGTTCGTGAGTGTATTGTTGGCTAAAGATTGGGTGACCTTGATCAGGACCTAATCCTCTATGTCCATAACTAACTGGAGTATTCAGTACTTGACTTATGGCCTGGTCGTGTAACCATTGTGGAACCACATCGTCAAGTACTATTATTTTATCAAGATCATAGTTCATAAGTTAATTATAAACTATCTTTGCTGAAAAGTCAAGCTCTTTTTTACAAGTCGCCTTTGACTCTGTTTTCGGAATAATGTGCATCAAATTCACCACCAGGATAACGTGCTTTAAGTTTATCAATATTCATTTGAATAACTTCGTTAGGATCAATGTCTAATGCCATACATCCTTGCATCCAATACCACATGATATCACCTAGTTCACGTTGCATGTGCCAAATGTTATCCTTGTCTAAAGGCTTACCTTGGAACATAATTTTTTTAATAATTTCGGTAAATTCGCCTGCTTCGGCTCCTAGTCCCATAGAGGCAGTTAATAGTCTTGGCATATTAACTTCTGGGGAATAGTTTAGTTGTGCCCAATGACTTGTAAAGTCTTCATTCTTTGAGCTTTCGTCGGAAGTAACTGCGTCAACAAATTCTTTATATTTGTTTAGGTCAATCTCAGCCATAAGATAATCCTCTTTCTTTTATAGGGTGTTATGTGCGAACGAATTCGCTTGGGTCAATACTAGGTTGTGATAAGTCTGTTTCAGAACCAATGCCGTCATCTGTAGGTATGTCTTTACTTGTAAGCATGATGCCATTGACATCAATAAGCCTAAGTTCAACTTCACCATGTTCAGGGTCATCAGTAATAAAGCCTCTACTCCAACGGCCATGCTCTACATAGATCCAATCGCCAACTTCATAAGGGTCTTTATTTTCGTGTCCGATTGCATAAATTTTACACCATCTAGGACGGATGCCTCTTTCTTTACCATCGTCACTTGACAAAATAATACCACCTTTAGTAGTACGTTCGCCAAAGTCCATATCCATTGCAAGTACTCCGTCATGTATTGGACGCACCTTGCCAGATACTCTTGTCTTCATCTTAGGGCCTTGGCCCATCATAGTAGTATTAAGTTCCATTAGTCACCTTTTTTTACAAAATTACCATCAGCGTCTTCTACCCACGCTGTACCGGTTTCGTCAGCTTCTTCATCAATAGCCGCCATCTCTGCTTCTACTTTAGAAGGAGTAGCTTTTACTGCTTTTTTTGGTGTAGCTTTAACAGTTTCTTTAACTTCCGCTACAGGCTCTGCAACTGGCTGTTGTACCGGTTGTGTTCCTGCTACTTCGTCTGCAACTGCTTGTGGATGATCTTTGTAATACTCGTCTAAAATTTCATCACGTTTACGAACAATTTGTCCACCTGGACCTAATTCGTCACCACGTGCATTAACTCTAGCATTTCCTACTGCTGGTGTAAGTTCATTACGTTGGCGTAGTAGATCCATATCAACGGACTTACCTTGCATACTTTTGTAAACTTTACGACCTGTTTGCTTCATTGCCATAATTATATTCTCCTGGTTATATACGTATTTATCTCATGAACTCATGGTAGTCTAGGTCAAACTGGACGGAATCTACTTTATGTACACCAATTAAATATAGTACATAACTGGATACACTACTACCTCTACCCACTCCCCACACAATGTCGTTTTCACGCATAAAGTCTACCAAATATACCATATACTTTAATAAGTCAAACATATTACGTCTATCGTACTCTGTTAGTTCTTCACATGTTCTAGCCATTTTAGCAGGATCGTTTGGACACTTATCTAATACGTAATTATAGAGGTCCATGTTTTTATACTTGTCAGGCATAAACCAATCTGCTTGGAGTGTTTCGTCGAATTCTTCTTTATTAACATCTAACGGTATATAGGTATTAAGTCCTGCTAGTCCGTTATCAGTTGCTAATGTATTGAACTTATCAATATCGTCACTTGGATCACAAAGAACAACATGACACTTGTCGATATGTCCTGTATAGATCATATCAATTAAGTCTTTGTTTGTAAATCTGGGAATACCCAAGTCATCAGTTTTCATAAGCATACACTTATTTTAACTTACATTGATGAGATTGTCAAGATCTTTATTGCCATCTTCTGGTTTTGATTTGCTCGATCTGTCAATCATTTCTAACTTATAGGTATCTAACATGGTTTGGATTTGGTATTGTGCTTCAGGATTTCTAGTTTGGAACCACTTTTGAGTTAAGCTATTAACTTTTTCTGATATTTCTTCATCTGTTAAAGACGCGAGATCTGATAGTAGTGGATGATCCATTATTTAATACCTTATGAGAATTGACCGACGTACTGTGCGTAAACTGTTACGCCACCGTCATAAGTCCACACATCAACGCAAACTGGATCACTGTTACTGTTTACAATAAACGGTGATGGAAAAGGATTGTCTCCGTTTGTGCCATACTTAATAGTTCCGTTTTCTGTAGCAAATGAAACTGTACGTGCTGTACTGTCTCCTAGCGTATCCAAAAGCATTAGTCTAATCTTACCAACTTTGTTAGCAGTAGACCAATCAGTGAACGTTAGTGTAAGTGTGTTAGATCCAATAGTAAACGTTTGGAAGTTACCGTTAGTAAAACTTACGTTTGTTGGACCTGTAACAGTACCACCTGGGTAATGTTTTTCAGTGTTAGCAATTAGGTTTGCTCCACTTACATCGTTACCTAGAAAGTTGTTAGCCGCATTTAATTTTGCAGTATTTGTCTGCAAATCTTCAATTTCATTCTTTGCGGCTGTGAAATTGTTCTTAATAGTATTGAAGTTATTTCTAAATCCTTGGCTGTCATTATCTTGTCCAGCTACGGGAAATGTCGAATCAATACTCGTGTTATCAATATTACTTGCCATATTAGTTCCTCTCTAGTGTATGTATTTATCCGGGTTAAACATTATATTGATAGTTTCCGAAAGCAATATACTGCTCATCGCTGTTGCCTGTTGTAGCATCAACAATGTATCTATCAATTTCAAAGTCTAAATTCTTAAAATCGAACCCACTATTAGTTATATTTAATAAAATTTGTGCCGCAGTTCCTGGTTTACAGTAGCATAACGGTACTGCTGTTACATACCCTAATTCTTGTACACCTGTACCTTGGGCAGTTGACATCCAAATTGGTAAGAAACTACCTTCTGTAACACCTGCATCTGCTATGTTTTCACGCATGTTTGTTACGTTACTTACAAAACGTTTTTGATCTGATGGGTTACTAATTTGGACAGCATCACTGTCTACTTTAATTGTATTGTGTGTTGGTCTAAATCTAAATGGATCACTACTTGTAGTAGCAATTTGTCCTGCTTGTAATACAGTACCATTTCTAGTTGTAATCTCAATAGTTCCATTTGCATCGTATACAACAGCACCTGCTCTAGTAAGAATTTTTAAGTCATTACCAAATGCTCTAACATTAATAATTTGATTAATGCTATTTCTAATTTGGAAAACAGATTCACCTGCTCCTTCTTTACTAGCATCATCACGAGTTTCGTACTCAACACTATCAACTGTAATTTTGTCTTTATTAGCAATGCCTATTGACTTAGACACTTTGCCTTTAGTTGCTTCTAATGGATCTTTTACTTCTACATAAATTACTTCATATAGTACTGTGTTTGACCCACTGTTTTTAGCTTCAGCAGTTTTCAAAGAGCCAAAGTTAAATCTTTTACGTTTATGATTTTTTCTAGAAACTGCAACATACTCTTTAATTTCTTTAGTTTCAATACCAGCGTATACTAGCATCTTCACATCTTTTTGTAATCCAAATTGTGCATCGTTTGGTCTGTAAATACTGTTTGGTGTAAAGATGTTACTATCACCAATAAAGTTTTTGTATATTTGACGTTGTGTTTCTTTAAACAATGGCTTAACGTATAGGTTACTGTATGTTAGGTTGTCAGGATCTTTTACAATAATATTAAATGTTCTAGTTGTTGAACTAAATCCAAAACGGTCTCTTGCTTGTACTGTAAAGATAAACTTTCTATCTATAGTTGTAGTACCGCCATCAAGTGTAAATTGATTGTTATCGATAGTTGAAAGTCCGGCACTAGTAGCAGTTGCAAACTGTACAACTTTACCAACAATTTCTCCATCAAAGTTTAAACTTAATCCTGGTGGAAGTCTGCCACTTGATAATGTGTAAAGTAATGAACTATCTGTAACACTTGTTAATGCATTTACATAAAACGTACTAACAAAGTTTGCTTTAATATTACCTAAGTCTGAAGTTGTTGTCCATTTAATAGTACTTTCAACTTCACCTAATATTTTAACTGTAAATGTTTTTCTTTTTTCAGCAATTAGTTCTTGCCCAATACTTGTAAAGCGTTGTGCATTAATTGTAAATTTATATTCTTTTGTAACTGCTGGTTGGTATGGAACACGCCCTGCAATTTCACCAGTAGTAATATCTAACACCATTCCTGGTGGAAGTGTGCTAGGTGTGTTGTCAGGATTAGTTGCTTGAAATGTATATGTTAACTCACCTAGTACAGCTTGTGGATCAAACACATCTAAGTAAATTGTTACATAGTTATTTGCACGTTTAAATCCTAAGTCTGCTGGAGTTAACCAAACAGGTGTTCTTAAATAAGTGTTGTCTGCTTTAAACACGCCAGTACCAATTTGCATAACTGTGTTATCAGCACGTAGGAAGTCATCTCCTACAAGAAATATTTCAAATGCTCTTTTAATAATTGTATCGCCATCACTTACACTTACATCAAATGCATATCTACGATTTAATTTTTTTCTACTTTGTGTTAGAATAGCATCATCGTATCCTTTTGTATCGTAGTAATAACTTTCAAATCCGTTAGCACTTCTTAAACCAAAATCAAATGCATACGAGTCAAACTGTGATGCATCATAAAATCCACTACCTGCATTTTTGTCTATTGCTAAAATAGGATCTACAATTCCAACTAAACGTCCGTCTGTTGTTAATTGTAGCCCAGGAGGTAATTCTCCATCATCGTCACCAATAAAGTATTCAAGTGTTTGTCCTGTAGGTAAGTCAGCATCGATTGCTTCTAATTGGAAATCAACAATACTACTATCTAAAACAAATGTAGCACTTCCGTTTCCTAATGGCAGTAACCCTTGTGTTGTTGACCATACAGGATCATCAGGTCCTTCAATAGTTATTTTAAATGTTCTATCTCTTAAGCCGTCATTGTTAGTTGCACGTAGTACAAATTTAAATTCAGTATTACGTGATACTTCAAAAGGAGTACCAACAATTTTACTTTGTTCTAATCTCATACCAGGTGGCAATTCTCCACTGATTAATGTAACAACATCTGTGTTTAAGCTGATACTAGTTATAGATCCGTTTGCTAGATAAATGTCTTTTAGAGTTGACGTTGTATATGCAAAGTAACTTCTTACAATATCTCTATACCATAATTCAGTTGTTACATAGTCGCTACTTCCACTTGTTTTATAGTGTAGTACTTGTCCTGAAAGATATGAATAGTAATATGTATTATACTGTCCGTAAAATGTTCCGCCAGCATCTGGTATTTGTCCACCAATATAGCCTTGTGACTTAGCCCATTGATATGCTGTCTCTTGTCCACTTAACCATGTAACTGGTGTTGTGCTATAGTTAGGTGCAATGTTAGTAGTAGGGTCAACTAAACCTCCTACGTAGGGCATCATATCGTTCGTTGTAGCAACATCTGTGTCACCGTCAGTACTTTGTATCGTTAATATTCTTTTAGCTTGTTTAACAGACGTATTTGTGTTGTAGTCGTCTGTGGCATTGCCTGTATTTGCTTCTGCTGATGGAAAGTAAAAAGTTCCATTTCTAAACATTGGATTAAACAATGGAGCATTGATAGTAGCATAATCTTTTATACCAACTACGTCTAATTCTATTATTGCACGATTAACTAATAGTCCACCATTGTTAATACCAAGTAATTTAATTTCTCCACCGTCTACGTTTGAAAATTGTTTAAGTTTAACAACTAGTTGACGTAACATTTCAATGTCTGGAGATTTATTTGTATCTTCATCAATTACGTTCCAATCATTTAACGGTTTATCTGGAGCAATAATAATATGATCTCCTAGATAGTTTTGCCAATCGTTAATCATATTAGCACCTGTACTACCTTGTGGGTGTAATATAATAACAACCGGAATTAGTTTACCTGTTAAACTTGGAATTGTTGGAACACGTATAGCTGGGGTTGGATATGATGTAGTTACGTTAGCACCATAAACATCAACATGGTCAATACTAATACTAATATTACTAGCATTACCTAATGATGGTTGCGCCGGATAACTTAAACTTTGACTGCCAGGATTAAATCCACTGTTTCCGCCAACAGTTGGGTCTAACGGTAATGAAACCGATGTTGTAACTCTTTCTTGTAGAGTTGCTAGATTATAACCTGATTTTTGAGTCCAACTTGGTACTGCCATTTTGCATATCCTTTAACTTACTAGTATTTATCGGATATGTTATTATTAAAATGCACGTTGTTGTTTAGTGCTAGGACCTACAATATACGGGTATACAGGCTGTAAACTTGCATCTACACTCATATAGTATGCATATGTACCTGCTGGATATTCTGGAGTTTTTGCAAACCTGCCATTAAATTCATCTAGTGTACCTGTACCTATTTGATATTCGTGATCGTTAACAAATGATCCTGCTGTTTTTTCTGAATACAAATAACCACGTCCTGGACGTTCACTGCTATAGTATTGATATGAACTAGTCATTCTAACTACTACTGAAGCTGGATCGTTAAAGTCTGAATAACCATAAGGACCGTAAATAGGATAACCGTCAAATGCGTAACCTACAATCTTACTGTGTCCATCTGTATGTCTAAATAAATCTCCACCTAAGTTTGATCCATTGTAGTATGTTGGAGTTGGACTTGCATTAGTATCAATCATTGCTGTATTCCAACCTGCACTTGCTTCTGCAGAACCTGTTGGTAAAAACAAGAACATTGCTGACATATAATGATATTGACCGTTTGTTTCTGGCCAACCACCTGCATCGTCACTTCCGTAGTTTGTTCTAAATTGTTGTGCGTTATATTCAAAGCCTACTGATGGTGCATCTGCTGTCGCATCCAGTCCAGGAGGTACAACGCCAATACCTGCTGATGGTCCATAAAATACAACACCGTTTGACATAATGCCTAATGGTGCTAATGAAGTAATCAGCTGTGCGTTTAAAGTATTCTCTCCACCTCTATATGTAAAAGAATAGTTATAAGTTTGTGATTGTGCGGTGTTCGAACTAGGTGCAAATGCATTGTTGCCGAACGCTTTACCAAATTGTGCTGGATTGGGTAATCCATTTGATGTAATTGTTAATGTTGCCATATTAGCTTACCACTCCTGCGTCAAAATTTCTAGTGTCAGGAGTCATATATCCTCCAAAGTCTATGTCTGTTTCGTAAAGTAGCCAGTCACTGAAACCCCTTACATCATTACTTAGCGTTCCAAAATCAAATCCTGCTGTATTTGGCTCAATACTTCTAATATCAATACCGTATACTAAACCTTGTAAGTTACCTGTTACAGGTCCGCTAAAATCACTTGCTGTAATAGTTCCAACATTGTTTATGTTAAAACCAGCGGCATTTAAATTGCCACCCAACTCTGGAGTAACATCTGTTGCTATTTCAGCAGTTGAATTAATTGTTAAAACATTACCTGTTACTGATGTAGATGTACCTGCGCCACCGTATATGTTAAGAGCTCCACCATCTGCAAGTACTACACTTCCAGAGTCTGAAACTACGCTTAATGCTTGTAGTCCACCTGTAGCATTAATTGTAACTCCTTGTGGAGTACTTGTTAATGTTACATTAGAACCTTGTACTAGTTTTTTAAGTTGGATTTCTGCTCCAACTTTTTGCGAAAATAAACCTTCACCAACAGCACCCATATTAGCAACGGTTGTGCTTTCTGGGGAGCGTAAGTCTAAGTCATCAAAGTTCTGATTTACTTTAATAAACGCTTCGCGAAGATCATCACCTGTTCCGTCGTTTGCTAGTGTACCTATGTTAATTGATTGTAAAGCCATATTTTCTCTCTCTTATAATGTATTTATCCTTGTCCACTACCGCTAGTACCTTTATAACTAACGTTGTTTGGACTGTTATAAGGCCAGTACGCTACTTTAGTTGTGCCACCATATAATCTAGGAATGCTATTACTAGCATTAAAACTGTCAGCATTTCCGCTGTTATATAAATCTTCTTTTGAACTATTTGCTAAGAACTTCTTAAAGTCAGCCGCTGTACCACCTGGGTTTGCTTGTAACCATAAAGCACCCATTCCTGTTATTTGCGGAGCCGCCATACTTGTTCCACTAATTCTTGCAATATAATAACTGCTATTACCTGGGTATGCTTGTTTAGTACCGTATGTGGAATTAACACTTGTAGCACTTGTAATTTGTTCGCCAGCGGCATTAATATCTAATCTAGCACCACGCTCACTATCTTCTCTTAAGAATTCTTCTGTACCGTATTGATCACATGCCATGTTACCAACCCATATTGTATCTAATGAATGTGGACTACTTGGTCTATTATAATATATAGGATTACCAGCGGTAATATATCCAGCCCATGATTCGTTAAGTGTATAATAACTGTTATAAATTGTGTCAGCATATTCACCTGCGGCTGATCCAGCACATGGATGATATCCATTACCAGCGGCTTTGACACATATTACTCCTGCATCAGTTAATTGTTCTTGTTCAACATCAGCTGGTGTGTATGCCATTGGATGTCTACTTGCTACTGCGCCGTATTGTGAAAATGTTCCACTGGTCCACTGTTGTGCCGCAATACTTTGATCAACGCCTCTATAAAAAATTGATTGTACCTGTGCAGATCCAAATTGGCCATTTCTATAATAGTAACTATATCCCCAACTTTGATTTACAATAGTAGGACGTTTAAACCCTGTGTCTGGATCAACTGGTTTTTGTTCGTGGAACAATCTAATTAAATCGTAACGATCATTATCAATGCTATGATTGGTTCCGCCAAATATTCTCATAGAATAAATTTTTGCATTCTTTGCCCAGCCGTATGTTTTGCCTGCGGCAATACCTGCACAATGGCTTCCGTGAGCACCTGCTCTGTTTGAATCAGCTGTTGTGTTAGCATAAAAGCTACTAGGCATTGTTCCTACCATACCTGTTAGTTCATACCAATCAACTTGTTGAAATCTACTGACTCCGTTTGCATCTTCCCATTCGGGGTGATCAACTTGTACACCATCGTCTTGAATAACCATATCAATGCCTGTTCCGTCTAGTGTATAATTATAATCAGCTGTACGTGTGCTTGATGAACTGTAAGTTAAGTCTGGATCAGTATGTCTGTCTAATCCCCAGTTAACACTATTTGAACCGTTTGTAAAACTTCTTTGAAATTGTGCATTTTGTGTAGCATACAGTTCTTGTGTTTCTTTATCTGGAACACCTGCTACTGATAATACTCGCGGATCGTTTGATAGTGCCGCGGCTTCGTCATCAGTAAGATCATAATGCGTCATTCTGTTATTAGCAGGTCTAGCATTAATTACTGGTACAATTCTATCAGGTACAAGACTACTGTTAACAGAATCATCAGTTGATGTATCTCTTTGTAAATCAGTATCAACTACTGCAACGTCTATACCTTTTTCTGTAACTACAATATATTCAGCCATACTATGCTCCATCCTTATATGTTACGCCAAAATGTGCCGCAAATGGAAACTGTGCAATTCTATTAGATGTTGCATCTGGACTCATTAAATTTCTGTTGTTTGCAAAGAATGTAGTAGCATCATTTTCATCTACTGATCCTTGATATAAACTTTCTTTAAGTGCATTGTCTTGCCACCACTTACGTAACTGTGCTGGAGACCAACCTGGATTAACTTGTAAAACTAAACAACTCATTCCGGATACTTGTGGTGTTGACATACTTGTTCCTGAATAGTTTGCAACTGCTGATGAATTTGTATTTGTAGCACTAACAATGTCAGTACCTGCTGTGTATACATCAACACGTGGACCTTTATCACTTGATGTAGCACATGATTCTGAGTTTGAATATAATGCACTATCAAGATTACCTACAACAATAGTATCAGGACCAATGTTACCTGCACCTCTGTTATAGTATATTGGGTTACCCGATGAAATACCACCTGTTGCAACACTACGTAAGATATAATTGTCGTAGTCTACATCGCCTTCGTAACAAAGTTTTTGTCCTTGGTTACCGGCACTTTTCATATAGTGTACACCTTCGTCTTGCATTTCTTCAACTTCAGCATTTAGGTTGTACAAGTTAGCATTAAATCTGTTAATGCCATCTCCAATCATTCCGTAGTTAGCACTTTTAACAGTACCAACGTTTGCTCCTCTAAACTGAATAGCAGTAATACTTGTGAAGTATGCTTTGTATCCCCAACTAGCACCAACTACTGTTGGACGCACAACTCCTGTTACAGGGTCGGGTGTTTTTGCTTTGTGAAATTCTTTAATAGCATCAAACCATAAACTACTACTTACAATGTCCATAGGTAAGCAATAAATGTTTGCATTTTTAGCCCAGCCATAATCTTTACCAACAGCAATTCCTGCACAATGCGTTGCGTGATAACTTGATCCTGATGTACTACTGTAATCAACAGTAGGAATACTACTCATATTTGGAAGTGTGTTCCATTGGAATTCTTGTAAACGACTATTGCCGTCTTTGTCCTGCCATTGTTCATGGTCAAATCTAAATTTACTTTCTTGGTGTATGTAGTCAATACCAGTACCATCTAAATGATATGGATAAACTCCAGCTAGGTCAGCGTTTTGTGAACCAGTACCCCACGGGTTTGATTCTACTATGTGTCTGCGTAATCCCCAGTTAGTTCGTATAGTACTTGAATTATCTCTTGTCCAGTTTGCTTCTTGCTCGTAGTCTAGCCAATCATCGTCCCATTCTAAAGGTTCGTTAACACCTCCAACATCTGGATGATTTAATAATGCTTGAGCTTCGTCATCTGTAAGAGTAACATGAAACATTCTGTTGCTAGAAGATCTTTGATTTGTAATACTAACTGTTCTATCAGGAACAATACTACTATCAATACCATCGTCTGCTGTTGTATCTCTATTTAGGTCTGATAATATTAAATTCTTATCAGCACCTTTATGTAGTGAAACAATATATTCTTTCTCAGCCATAAATTATGTTCCTTTAAACAATAACAATGTCACCAACCATACCGGCGTGTAGTGTACATTGATAAACTATGTTAGTATCACTAATATCATGTGGTACAGTAAAGGTCTGTGTTCCATTTTGTGCTCCTGTAATACCTTCACTAAATGCTGAACCTCCGCTTGAAGCTCTAAATGCAAATGGATGTGAGTTTCCAGTAGTATTTTTAAATACGTAAGTAAATCCTTTGTACAAGTAGAATGTTGGATTATCAGTAGTACCGCCTATACCTGGTCCTGCAAATCTATATGCACTAGATCCATTTGATGTTACAGTATAATGAATAACTGGTCCTGCTGTTTCTGCCCAAGCACTTCCGTTGTACCAAATCATTTGTCCTTCTGTAGGAGAACTAATACTAATTCCTGAAATAGCATCGTTAACCCATGCACTTCCATTCCATTTTAAGTAATCATTAGTACTTGGACTTGGTGCTGTTACGTTTGAAATATCGTTAAGAGCAACACTTACAGACTGAGCGTTATCTACCCAAGCATAGTCTGAGCCATTCCAAGAAAGAACGTAACCACTTGTTGGATTACTTTGGTTTAAGTGTGTGTCAACATCACTGTTTGCATAACTTGCACCACTTGCATTAATTGTTATGTTACCTTCAGCATCGCTTGATGTTGTAACATTAGTTCCGCCAACAAACTTAATGCTTTCTTGGTTGCTTACTTCTCTTAGTGTAGAGTCATCTGCACCAACGCTAAATCTAAAAGTATCACTAGATGATTGCCATGCTGTACCATCCCAGAATTGCATTTGTTTTTCTGAACTGTTGTAAACTACATCACCTGCTTGTCCAGTTAGTGTTGCTAATCCGTTAGTATCATACGACCCTAATCTTAATACTGTTTTTTGTAATACAACTGCATTGGCCGCATCAAGTATAATATTACTTGCACTAGTAATAGTTGGAATACCAGTCGAGCTTGAAAATATCTCAGGTGCTTCAATTTTACCAGTTGCTACTAAATTAACACCAGTTAGTGTATTAGTAGTTTTGTTATAAGTTAAATCTGAATCGCCACCAAATGTACTACCGTCATTAAATTGTACTTGTGTATCACTACCACCTGGAGTTCCTCCTCCACCGCCGCCTGATGCGTTAATAGTAATTGTGTCTGTAGAATCATTAGTTGTAATTGTTACGTTAGTACCAGCTACAAGAGTTAATGAGTCGTTTGCAGTATCTGCAACAACATTGTTTTGTCCTGATACAATAATTGTACTAAATGAATTTCCACCTGCATTGTTATCTGTCCAAGTTAAAGTACCAATACCATCTGTTCTTAATATTTGTCCATTGGTTCCATCACCATCTGGTAATGTCCATGTTACGTTAGTTGTTAGTGCCGGTGGACTTTTAAATGCGTTATACTTAACGTTAGCTGTGTCATATAATCTTAATTGTTTACCACTGGTTAATCTAACTGCATCTGCAAAGTTAACTTCATCAGCAGTACCTGTTATGTTACCTGTAACTGATAGTCCGCTTGTTTGTGTAGTAGTTGTAACAACAATAGTGTTAAGTGAAATAACATTAGTACTTGGATTGTAAGTAATACCAGCGTCTGTTCTTAATATTTGTTGACTTGCACTACCTGCCGCAACAAATGGAATGTAATGATTTGCCGCTGTGCTATCTAATTGTGTAGTAACAGTTGAAGCATCTAAGTTGTTTAACGCTCTAGGACGCCAGTAACTGTTGCCATTGTCCCAACTTAATACATAGTTGTCTACTGGTGCTGTTATTGTTACATCAACGTCACCTAAGTCACCAATGTCTGAAATACCACCAGCTACGTTTCCTGGTTCCCATCTTGAATTACTGTTACTCCAAACTAGTGCTTGTCCGTTGGCTGGACTTGGTGCTGATACGTTTGCTAAATCTGTTAAGTTACCTAAGGTAACAGTAATGTCACCTTCAGCAGTACTTGAAGTACTAATACCTGTGCCACCGGAAATCTTAAATGATTCTCCGTTACCTATGCTTCGTAATGTTGAGTCGTCAGCACCTATGCTAAATGATGTAAAGTTTTCACCTTCGTTTTGTAAAACTTTCCATTCACCTGCATGAGCATAATACGCTTTGCCTGTATCGTGAACATGTACAAACATACCATGGTATGTACTTGCACTTGGTAAATCATTAATTGTAGCCCATACGTTTGCAAAGTATACTTTACCTGTTGTAATAATATCTTTATTACTAGTGTTACCTCTTGTAAGTATTGACTGCAAGTTATCTGATTCAGTAACAACGTTTGTAAATTTAAATGTTTGTGTTTCGTGATTATAGTAAACAACCTTACCGTCGTCTGCTGATGTAACTGCATCAACGTTGCTTAAACTTGATAAGTTAGCTGACTGTATACGAGCATCAACTCTTGCAGTTGAATGATATAAGTTACTAAGTCCTTCTGGAATACTATCAGTGTCAGTACCAAATACTAAGTATCCCGAGTCGTTAGCAAATGCACTAATAGCACTTGGTACAACAGGAATAATTGGTTTGTTAGTTAGGTCACTGTAGTCACCACTGAATGGATTGTTAAATGATACTCCGTTAATTGTAACGTCTGTAGCATTTACACTTCCAACATTAGTAAGCCCAGCGTTACCTAAATCTAAATTATCACCTGCTGGTAATTCTTTGATTTTGTTGTCATCTAATGTGTCAACTATAAGTGGTATTCTATTTGCCATTTTGTTTTCCTATATCAATATTTATCGTACTCATTATAGTGCCGCTATTCTTGTTTGGTAATCAGCGAAGTCTGTACTTGCCGCTACTTCTGTTTTCAGTGTTGTTAGTGTAATTGTTTCAGCTTGTAATGCTGTAGTCGCTAAAGTACCTTGTGCTGACGTTGCCGCATCAGTGATTCCATAACCTGCAAGTGTAGTTGGTGTTCCTGTTAGACTAGCAAATGTTTGTGCTGGGATAGTTAAGTTAGTAAGATTACTTCCGTCTAATGCTGGTAAGTTACCTGTTAATGCTACGGCACTAACAGTACCTGCAACACCGTCAATTATTACAGTACTGTTGTCTGCAAATACTGAACCTGTTACATCACCGTCTAATGCACCTACAAATGATCCGTAGTGTGTATTAGTAGCTGAACTATATCCTAATGAACTATCTTGTGCAAAAATATCACCTTGTATATCTTGTGCAACAGCAATGCCACCGCCTTCAAGTACAACAACTCTTGCAAATAAATCTGTAAAGTTTGCATTAACTTTTGTAAATGCAACTCTAATCGGATCTCCATCACCCTTGTTAGCACTTGATCCAATGTTTATGTTTTGTTGTGCCATTATACTCTCCCCACAACTACTTCGACAATTCCACGTTCGGGATCTTCCTTAGCCCCTAGTGCCTTACCTATAATAGTTCCTACTTTAGGATCGTTATCGACAATTCCGTATCCTGGAATGCTTGATGTTACAACTAAGTCTCCTGGCTCAACTGTGCCAAGTACCTTAACTGGAACTCTACCTTGTAATGCAAGAGCAGTTACAAAGTTACCGTCTAAGTCACCGTTCATTAAATAACCTGGTTTCTCAGAAACAACACCAGCTACTCGTCTGTCGCCTTTTGCAGTTGTTGTTGTAATTTCTTCATCACCACCAAATACTAATACTGTACCTGTTTCATATTCTGCATCTGCCAAATAATTCTCTGCCAAGTCAGCGTAACGTGATTGTGTTGATGTACCGTTTAGTACACCTGCATAAACTGTGTTGTATCTAGCTGAACTTGTACCAATGTTATATGTGTTATCTAATCCTGGTTCAAATCCTGTTGCTGTTGTTTTAACAATTACAGCACCATCACTAATTAAAGCAATTTGTCCTGCCGCACTATAACCTGTGTTAGCACCAATACCAATACCTGTTGAGTTTGCATCAAGTTCACCTGGTGCTTCAATAAAGCTACTGTGTATCCAATCAACACCTAGTCTACTTTCGCCTGCTAGTGCTGAGTTAGTTTGGAAGAATCCTTGTGTAACACCAGTTGCGCCAATGTTAACTGAACCAGGCATCTCAACTGTTGGAGTAACAGTACCTGCTGATGACATAAACAACGCACCACCTGGAGTTGAAAGTTGTAACTCTGTACCACTTGTATCCATTACTAAGTAACTGTCAACTTTAAGTCCTTGTACTGTTGCTACACCTGAAGCATCTGTTTTAACAAGAGCGTTTATTGCTCCTGTTGTACTAACAGTTTCTTGTACACCGCCACCTTCACTAACAATAGTAGCAAATGGAATTTCACTTACATCACCTGTACTTGAGTCACCTGCCGCTCTACCAATTACAGTACCGTCTGCAATGTTAATAATTTTTCTATAGTCTAATGCACCATTGTCGATTGTAATCCAACCGTTTGTTGATGTAAATATATCGCTATCAAAACTAGCAACACCTAAATCGTTTTGTGTAATACCTGTTGCGTTAGCTCTAGTACTTGCTTGTTCTAGTGCTAGTTTACTTTGTTGTATACCTGCACTTGCATTTACATCAGCATTAATAATACTATCTGCTCTAAGTCTAAAGTCAACTGTTGCACCACTTACATCTCTTGCAACAATAACATTAATATCTGAACTTGCTAGTTCAACTAAGTTTGCAAACTCCATAACAGGACCAGTTGTAACTTGTGCTGACACACCGCCTGTTGTTGCAACAATGTCTGAATTTAATATTGTTCCTGTTACTGCTGTGTATACAATTAAGTTTTCTGCAACACCGCCTCGTGTAACGTTTGAAATATCTACAATAGTACCTGTTGCACTTGAACCGTTACCTGTAATAGTATCTCCGTTTTGGAAGTTTCCGCCTGTTGCTGGTTGTGTATAAATTCTATACAATCCTGTTGTAGCAATCATTTGATTGCCTGCTAATCCATTAGTTTCAAAGTCAATCATTTCAGGTAGTGTATCACCTGCATCAATTAAGCTATCAACGTAACTCTTAGTTGCCGCTTCTTGTGGGTTAGCTGGATCTGATAAGTTTGTAAATGTATTACCACCTGCATTAATATTACCAGTTAGAGAAGTTGTTCCATCTCTTGCTAATGCACCTGGGCCAATAATGTTAGCGTATGGGTTACCACCGTGGTCCCAACCTAATCTTCTTGCAACGTAACCACGTACTGCTGATTCAACTGGAACTGTATCAGTAGCGTTATCTGTCATGCTGTCATCAGCACTAAATTCTGCTACAACAACACCACGTTTAAATCCAATACCATCTAAGTTACTCAATGCAATCGAAGCACTAAATGTAACTGTACCAGTACCTTGGTCAACTGTAAAGAACTTACCAACTCTAAAGAATCCGTCTTCGTCTGTACTTACGTAGAATACTCTACCTTTATCTCTTTCGTCAACTTGTCTTGATACGTCCTTAGGTTGCGTTGGAGCACCTAATACAACGTTTGGATAGTTACTTGTGTTAAATCCACCTGTACCAATACTTAAGAAGTCATGTCCTGTTGCTCTAGTTGTTGAAATGTTAACAGTAATGTTACCACCTTCACCATCACGTAAACCTACTCTTAATGTAACTGTGTTGGTTGCATTGTAAACTGAACTTACAAGTCCTGGACTTGATGCTGGTGAGTTAATATCTGTACCAGATAAGTCTTGAATACCAATTGTACCAAAGCCTGTTCTTTGTGTATAGCCTGTAACAGTATGTGTTTTACCATTCCAGGTAAAGATCATATCACCTGCATTAAGTTGATCTAATTGTTTCTGTGAGAAAATACTAACAACAGCAATAACATTATCGCCTGCTGTATTACCCATTGTAGTACCTGTACCAGCAAATGTAGTTAACTGTGAATTTGTTTCATCAACAACTAGTTTGATATACTCGTATGTACTATCAAGTCTAACTTGTTGTGTACCACTTGGTAATGCTGTACCTAGTGAGTTTGTTGTGTTAAAGCTAATAACTCTGTAGATTGAATTAACTGCTTGGTCAAATATCAATGCACTACTTGGTCTAGTTGTTGCAACATCAACACCTGATAGTTCAATAGTTTGTCCAACTCTAATAGTACCAATTTGGCCGTTTGTTAATACTGCCTTAAGTCCTGTAGTACTAGTTTGGTTAGCACCTGTTGTTGCCATGTTTAATTTATAAACTGTGTTACTAACAACACCAGTCGGAGGTGACCCAGGTTGTGTTATTGCTTCAACAGTTGTAATTTCATATCTAGTAGTTCCTAGTGTTCCACCATGATCAATTTCTATTTCTGAATTAGTTCTTGGAACACCATCAAAGTCGTATGCATATATAAACAACTGACCTAATGCATGATCAAAAGTTACTCCACCATCATCAAAGATTTTAAATGGAGATGTAAATCTATTAGTTGTTGTAATAATGTCTGGAATTTCGTTTGGATCTGAACCTGTACTTACTAGTCCGTATTCACCATAAGCGTTAGAACCGTTAAGTGATCTAATCTCTGAACCACTGCCTGCATAGTATGCCGCTTGACAATAATATGTAAACTGTGAAACAAGTTCTGAAAGTCCTGTGTTAACAGCAACAGTACCATAACCTAAATCGTTAACTTGTGTAAAGTCGTTTGCCAACATTGATCTGTTACCAGCTGTTTGTAATACAATGTTAGTTGGCATTGGTTGATCAAATCCAGTTCCATCGTTTGATGTTGGATCTAATATAAGTGTTGCAGTACCTGCCGCTTGGTCGTAACTAGTAATAGCATTTACTTGATGACGTTTGCCGTTAATATAAAATGGACTTGGTACTTGTGGACGTTTAATTCGTAATCCTTCACCAGCCGCACTTTGTACGTTCAATGTAAAGTTATCTGATTTACTGTTTACAACAGTTCTTAAGTTACCAACAAATCCGTCAATAAACATACCGCCTCTAAACGCTTGTTTATTAATACTCTGTGAGAAACTTGAACCTGTTTGTATGTATGGTGACTTAGTAAGTACAACACCTTCTGGATCTAGTACACACATAAAGCCACCGTGTCCTTGGACACTCATGTTACGTACAATAGTTGCGTCATTCATTAAGAAGACGTCCATGTCTTTGTTATGTTTAGGTGTACTTGAAGCGTTACTGTAATCTGTTAAGTAATGGTAACCATAACTTGGTGAGTCAAGTGCTGGTAAGTTAGGTAGTCCGTTAGTAATAACATCACCAACCATATCAATTAATGTACCAACTTGTGTACTTGCCGCCGCTTCACCTGCTGTAGAATCAATTGTTTGTGTTGTTCTTACAGGGTTTTGTAAACTTGTGTATGTTGCGTTAGCAAAAACATAACTTTGAATAATTGCTTTTAACTGTGCCATTGCCGCAGTAGTTTGTGCTTGTTGACCAGCTACTAAACTTACTACACCATTATAATATCTTGATGCATTGTAGTGAGTTTTTTCGTTACCACTCCATTTAAGATCATATATTAATCCGTCAATGATGATTCCTGCATCTCTTTCACATTTTTGATTATCGTATGTAAAGCCGTTCCATATACCTGTGTTGATAACAATCTGTGCATCAATCCAAGCTACAACTTCGTCTTTAAGGAATTCTTTGTTCTGTGTTAATAGTTCAACAGCATTTGGATTGTATTCTGTTTTTAATGCAATGCCATCAAATGTTGGCTCTCTGTAAAAATAAGTATCAGCCCAAATTGATGTACTTACGCCCGGTGCTGGTTTAACATTAACACGTCTAAACTCATCACCTTTTACTGATACACCGTTTGGAATCTTAATTGGAAACTGTTCGTAGTATGTTCCTGATTCAACGTGTACACTAATATCTTTAATTGAAAACGCATTACCGTAATTCATTTCTTCACCAACTACTGGAGTAATTGGTTCAAGTAATTCTATTTCAATAGTATCAACTGACGCACCTCTTGTTGTTGATACAATTCTACCAACTGCGCCACTTGTTTCAAATGTCATAATCTTACCAGGAACTAAGTCTTGGTTTGAAACAATATTTTGATCAACAAATCCTTGACCACCGTTAGTAATGGTAACAGTCCAGCTACTACCCTCAACTAGTTGTGGAGCACTTGCTATAGTTGGTCCTGTTACTATTGTTTTAATAATATCCCATTTAGCCGCAACTGCTGTTTGACCAATTAAGTCAACTACTTGTGCTGGCTGTGTAGTCTGTGTAGTAACACTTTGGTATAAGTTAGTTTCTAATACGTTAGTAATAACTTTAGCATGTAGAGCTTTGGCAAAGTTAAGTGATGCTATTGTTTCTGTGTACTGTGTACGTCTAGCAATCTGTCCACTTGCACTACTGTAATATCTTAGACCAGCATTTCTACTGTGATAGTTTGCAAATGTTCCGTCTAGTATATCTAATATAATACCGTCAGCAATAAGACCTAAGTCTCTGCGACATAGACTTTCATCATAAAGTAAAGTAGGATACGTAGCCGCCAAGTAAGCAATAGTTTCATCAACTATGAATTGTTTGTTTGCGTCTGTAAGAATTTTAACTTCTTCGTAACCACTTGAACTTGTAACACCTGTTGAAGCAACAGTTGAGTTGTTCTGTCCAGCGGCATATGTAATGTGTTGTGAGTAAGGCCCAATTTTAATAGGACTTGTTGTAATAATTTCTTGTGCTTTAGCACAAGCCGCCGCAATTGAAGCATATGAATAGTTCCATGAACGACCTTCTTGACCAACTGGAACGTTAGCCATTGCATCGTCACCTTTGGTACTTACAAATAAGTTTGTTTTAGAAGGATATGCACTATTGTCTACATAGTATTTTGTAGCCGCCTGCATGTCTGTAACGCCACCTGGTGATCCTGCTCCTGCTTGTGATCCTGGATGATCATGCAAGTACAATGCACCTGACATTGTATCACCTTCACGTCTAGTAATACTCTTACGTGGTAATGCTTCAGTACTAATCCAGTATCCTGCTAAGTTTGCATCATACTCAGCGTCAACCATTGTTTGTGTGCCAGTGCCTGAGCCTGAAGTAATACCAATTTTAACTCTTGTTAAGTCGTCATCATTCTGTGCTTCTACTAACGTTGCGTGAACACTTAATTGTGTATCACTTACATAACGTAAGAAGTAAGTTGCTCCAGTTGTTAAACCTGTTGCATCTGTACCTGTTGAATTATAAATGTAACTAATACCATTTGCAGTTGTACTGAACCCATGTCCGCCACTAGTTACAACGTTACCGTTTGCAAAACTTGTAATAGTAAGAGTGTATGCCGCGGCATCAACTGGTTCGTTTCTAACTCTAATTTGTCCGTCACCACCTGGTGAACCTGTTGAACGTAAGTAACGTCCATCAGCATAACCTTTGTTAATAATTAAATCATCAATAGTAAAGTTAGTACCATGTGTAGAATTCAATGCGTTAACTGCACCTAGGGAAACAGGTGCGTTTGCTATTGCTTGGTTGGCCGCATTAAGTGGACCACCTAAACTTGGAGTACCATCTGTACTAATAACACTTGATACGTTGCTAATAATAATTTGGTTTGGACTAGTTGAGTTAATACTCATTCCAGTTCCACCAACTAATGTTTTGAAATCAATTGCTGAACCTTCTGCGTTAGCTTGTGGTACTGTGTAAGCAGTTAGTACATCTGGAACATCGCTTAAACTTGTAAAGCTAATTTGTCCGCCGATACCAAATACAGCATATAGTTCAGTAAAGTTTTCATTGGCTTTTCTAAACGCTTCTCTAATACTATCTCCAGTATTATCGTTACCTTCTGTACCAATATTAATATTTAATTTTGACATTTATTATTCCCTAAAATCCTATTGACTCACCACAACCGCAACTTGAAGTACTTCCTGGATTCTCTACAGCAAAGTAAGATCCAAACATTTCCTTCTTGTAGTCAATTGTACTACCTAGTAAATACATCACGCTAGACGGATCTACTACAAATTTTCCTTTATCGAACTCAACTACTTCATCTTCTGTATTAATATCGTCTTCCATAGTCCATTCGTATTTAAATCCAGCACAACCGCCGCCCCTTAGTGAAAGCCTAACTGCTGGCTTTTTATGTTCTTCAACCATACTACACATCTGTTCTTTGGCTGAGTCTGTTAAATTTACTATTGACATTGTTGTTCCTATCACTATTATTTATCTGTTAATCTATAATCCGAATGTGATTATAAATACTATTACTATGTTTTTACGAACTGAAAAGAAAATTCAATACTATATGCGTAAAGGTAAGCGTGGACATCATCCCTACAAGCGTAAAAAAACGATTGTATTCTTTGAATGTGACAACTGCCATGAAGAATTCTCACGTGATAAAGGGCAAGTAGACCCTAAACGCCTAACAAATGATTACTCTCACGTATGTGAAAAATGCGATCCTAAGCGTTTTGCTCAAAAAGCTGGTGTATTACAACGTAAGAAACTGAATGTTAGGGTAGATACAATGACCGACATCAGCAAATTGTGATGCCAATCATTGGTCTAAAGTGATTATTCAGATTTGAATAAAGTCCAAGCACCATATGCGATTGCCGCATAAGCCGCCAGTTTTGCAAATGGTCCTGCAATTAGCACAATTACGCCAATAGCAATAAGCATTGCTCCGTCCCACGATGTACGTTCTTCAAAACGTTCACTTACCCATTCTTTAATAGTATCGATCATTATAATCTCCTTAAAAGTTAATGTATAGTATTTACGCTTTATACTGTTCGTATAGTTTAATGCTGGCTAGGTTCTTGCATTTAGATTCACACATAATGTCTGCATGTTCTAAGAAGCTCAATGCCCAATCATTAACAAGTGTGTTAGGATAGTAATCACTGTGGGCTCTAAGTTTTTGTTTCTTATGGCCTGACTCTAGTAGTTGTTCCATGTTAGGCATAGTGTCGTGTGCAAAGTTTTCGGGTAACCATTCAGTACGACTGTAGCTGTAATGCATTGCAGGTCGTACACCACGCCAGCTATCTACTACGCGAGAAAATCTATCGTCGGTGGGTTGTATGTATTCACCTGTACGCACCCAGTGGTGGTGTATGTCAAGAACCAATGCGACATGTTTTTCAAGTTCGAGCGATGCGTCGAGCCCCCACGAGTTCTCGTCGTTCTCGATCGTAATACAGTTTCTCGCCTCTTGAGATAGTCTTGGCAGGACATTGATGATACCGGTTGGACCTTGTCTACCTGATATATGGACATTGCATTTAAAGTCTTGGAAGGTCTTGCCGTATCCCATCCAGCGTATGATGTCGGTGTGATATTCAAATTCTTCTATGCTCCTATCTACAATTTCGGGGTTGTCGCTCGCAAGTACAGTAAATTGGCCTGGGTGCATCGATAGTCGGACATCGAGGGCCCTTGCCTTGTCGCCGACGGGAGCGAGATGTTTACTACAGTAATCACGGACGTCAGGCTTTCGCCAAAAATATGACCAATCTTGTTGAGTGTATACCGGAAGGCAATCACTACCGAGTCTAACCATTCTAAGTTCATTAGGTAATCCTCCTACATATTCAATCAAGTTACTGTACGATTGAATGTTGTGTACCATAATGTCCCACAAGCGTTCTTCTGCTACTTCACGTGTTTGCCTGTTAAGCCATTGTACTGTTGTACTACGTGTATTTAGTGGGCGTTGAATTTCTTCTAGTAGTTTTTTCTTTTGTGTTTGATCTGAGTGCATGTACTTACATGCGAAGCCTATACGTTTAGTCATGTTGTTTGCCTTGTAATATTAAAATCTTTTCTTTTACTAATGCTGTGTAGTTTGGATTTGTACTCCACTTGTGTAATTGATCTACTTGTGCATTAATATCTAAAAGTCCTGTTGCTTCTTGTTTGTCACGTTCTAATCTATAGTCTATGTACGCACGATGCGTATTAATAGTGTGAATCATATCTTTTACAGAAGCACACTTTGTTTTATACATTTTAACACCAAACGCCGCATTGGGCAACTCCAAAGGTTTCAATTGTGGTGTATCTTTGTCCCATGTACGTATACCAAATAAGTTATTGCCTTCAAGTGCAAATCTACTCTTACCATAACCTGTTTCTAGTATAGCCATTGCAACAATAATGTCACGTGGCACACGGTTATCTATTTCTGTATGTAAATTAATAAAATCAATACAACGTGATACTCCAAGTACAAATTGAGCATTGTTAGTATATTCTATTGAGGGTTCAATGAAACCAAAATCGTTCCATTCTTCTATAATCTTTTCTTCTGCTTTTGCAACTATCTTAGTTACAGTCCAATTGTTAGGTGTAAATGTACCAGCAACATAACTCGAAGCTAGTCCTAGGACTGCTACTGCACCTATTTTAGTATATTTTATAAAGCTAGTATTTTTTTTCATTCAACAGTTCTCTAGTATCTTTCCAACTGTTTACATTATAGCATATTCCTAGGTCATTGTCAATGATTACTTTTTTCAAAGGATAGTCATTTCCTGTAGGTCCCATTGCATCACCAAAAAAGTGTAGGGTATCGGTTGGATCAAAATCTCTTATAATTTGGCTTTTGTCGTATCCTTTTGGAAATATATCCATACCAGTTTCGCCTCCAATCACTGCTTTTAATTTAGGAAAACGGAAGTTAAACTGTGCCGCAATATGTTTGCGTTCTAGGTTGTGTTCATCCCATTCAACATATAATTTACGTTCACCTAGTGTAGCATTACGGCCTACGATACTGAAGTTAACCATACCTGGTCGTTCTTCAATATGATTACCTGTGCGTAGAACAAATTTACTTTTGTCTAGTTCAATATTCAACCAATCACGAGCATCTTCAGGTAGTGTCCAATCGCTACGATGGACATTGGTTCCAGCTTCATATACATCACAGCCTGAACAGTTGTAAACACGTTTTGCTAGATTGTATGTTGCTTCACTTATTTGTTCTACAGTTTTAGGTTTATCACTACCTGTAACAAGATATACATCATGTGTCAAACAAAATGTATTAAAGAACATTTTAAATTCTAAGTCAATTAGTCCACGACTCGGTGTTAGTGTTCCATCAACATCAAAAATATATTTGTCCATTATTTCCAATTCTCTTTGCACCAAGGATCAATGCAATCCTTTGGGTTAGGGTCTCCGTGAAATACTGCAATACTTGTGTCAGGTAATATTTGAGGTTCACCCGGAGCAACAAAGTTACGTTTACCATTGTATCTGTTCATCTCAGGCCGTCCACGCATTTCCCATTTATAACTTTGAATCCATTCGTCTGGCCAAAAGTTATATTGAGATTTTACATTAGCATACAACCAATCTTGGTCTCCGTGATACTTACTTGCATTCTGTTTCGGGTTAGACATAAACTCGTGATATACATTTGCATGTTGTCCTGTTTCTAATCTAAAACAACTTGAGTTCATTCGATCCCATTGGCTTTGTACACTACGATTAAAATCACGTATCACACAAAACTCACCTGGCTTGTATGTAAACAATTTATCAATATTGCCAAATACAATAACGTCAAGATCTAAAAATAATACAGTACCATAACACCCAAAGTCTGGGTTAAAGAACATTGTCTTGTACCACCAACCATTAATGTCACTGTTTAACTGCAAAGGCTTAACTTGTATACCCATGTCAAGTCCTGTTGGATCTTCTGTAAAGCATACAAAATTATGTGGTACAGTAAGATTACGTGTTACCATTCTATAAAGAACGTTAACATATTCTGCTGAATACTTCTTACCGTGTTTTAAACAAACTACGTGATTAGGCAATTTAACTTCCTCTACATTGATGTATTAACTGGACCATAATTTTTAGAAGTCATTGCTTTCATAGGATTTGCACCTAGACTTAGCGTAACTCTTGGACCTAAAATTAAAGGTTTATGATTTGTAAGTCTTGGTAACAATAGAGCATCGCCTGGTTTACAATGATAAATTTGTTTGCTGAATGTATCTGCATCTGTTACAAGATATGCAGTTTCACCATATCCTTGTATAAGCAAAACAGTTTCGTAATCATTATGTAGGAACAAGCTATTATGTCCGTCACTTAATGAAAAGAACATACTAGCATTGAAGTGAGCTTCAGTTTCATGTCTGTCATAGTTCTTTTGAAACTCTAACAAATATTTTTGTACACGTTTGTCTGATCCTACATCAGGAATATGTGTACTGCCTTTTACAAATTCATCTACATTTGAAACTGTAGACTTATATTGATTTACTTCTACTAGTGTTGTAAAATTAATATCGTCTAGTGCATCTGGAAACGCATTTTTATAATGTGCTACCTTAAGTTTTTTACGATCCTCGTTTATTTGTTCCCAAATCATTCTATTTCCTTACTGCTCGTATATTGCTGAATTAGCACCATGCTCTGCACATTCTGCACTTACGCAATAGCAACGATCATTACTTGCTTCACGTACTAGCTTGTCTGCAAAATTAAATGCATGTTCGGCAAACTTCTCTGCACCAACACCATCCATTACAACAATCTCTGCTAGGTCAAGTTCTTGTAGTTCCATAAACTTGTCCAAGTGTGGATCGTTTTTATCAATTGCTGTCTTGTGATCGAAGTGATCCTCTAACCACTTCTTTAAAGGCTTTAGTCCACCAAAGTCAACTGCCCAGTTTTTATTATCTAATTCATTACAACCAAACTTAAATGTAAATGCTAAACTGTAGCCATGTAGTAAATGACAATGTGAATGATCTGCATTTGGTTGTCTAAAGACTGCTGACAGTCCAATGTTGTGTCCGTAATGTTTAGTACTATAATAAGCCATAATATTCTCCTATATAATTAACGGCGGAGTATTTAAAGAGGGTCGACGCATTAAAGTCCTCTAACATGTGTAATATTATATATTAAAAATTACTACTTGTCAAGTGTTTTGTGGTAGGTATTGAAACTTAAGGTTACTCGTTTTAATGAAGGGTTTGGGATTGTATAATGATATAACCAACTTGGAAATAATACAAGGAAACCTGTACGTACATCAAATTCCATTTCGTTAGCAGTATACTCTGTAGCTTGATTGTGTATCTCACTCATTTTAGGACCTAGTATTGGACTTCCAAAAACCAATGGTGAACTGTTTGGTTCTACAAATGGATAGTATGCTCCACTAATAATACTAAGCTCATGTCTGTGCGGAGCAATGTAACCTTTTTGTGTTTGTATGTTAAGCCAGCTCTTTCCAATTTCTAATTTGTCTAGTCCAACATCAATACAATATTCGTTTACACAATTTTCAATATCTTTTTTAATTTCAAAGTTATCAAGTACATTCATTTCGTTTTGACTAGTTGAAGAACCATCGCCAATATCTTTTGGCCATTCGGTTAACTCTTGATCATCAATGTAATTGATTATCTCAATGTTACTAGGGTTTTCTTGTAAATCGTAAACTTGTACTAGTGTAGGAAAGATAGGGTAGTTTGCTTTCCTAAACGGTCCATCAACTATCTGTGCTTTCATGCGGGTCAATCCTATAATCTCGTATGTTCATAAATGCGGCTCTATCACTGTGTCTAATTGTGTTAAAACTAACTGTGTATCTTTTTTCTGATTGGTTTGGTATAACACGGTGTTCCATCCAACTTGGAAACAAAACTAGTAATCCTGTTTTAGGAAAACATTCTAATTCATATCTATTGTAGTCTGTTAACCCCATTGGTGAATAGTTCATAAAGTTTACTTGGTTAGGGTTTCTAAATACAATAGGAGAGCTACCTTGATCTACGTATGGATAGTATGCTCCACTAATAATACTACGTTCGTGTCTGTGGGCATCAACACTTCCTTCTCTATATAAAGAATTAAACCAACTAGTTGACAGTAACGTATAGTCAACTCCAAGGTTCTGTGTATACACATCAACACATTCTTGTATAGTTTTCCAAAGAGGAATAAGTTTATGATCGTTTAAAAACTGTTCGTCACCTTTTTGATAACTACTTTTTCCTTTTGCAACTAATGGATGATCTGCACCATACTCATTAAAAGCATCAATCATATCTACACAAGTCTTCTCACTCTCGTGTCCTTCAATATCAAAACTAGTGATCAGCGAAGGGAACGCATTATGATGTTTTGGTTCGTAGTTCATTTAAGTTCCTCTAAATTAAAATTCTTTATGTTACTATACTTATCTGGCCATTTTTCTGTAGAGTAATAATTGAATGTAACACTAGGAAAGTGTTCGAACACTTTGTTCATTTGATGTATCCAATAACTAGGATCAACTGGCCTTGCATCTGATTTGGCATAGTTTTTAGTATCCTTGTAAATATTTCCATTGTACAAATCAAACCCTACTAGGTTAACTGGTTGGTTCCATTCATATGCTAATCTTGCTCCGATTAGTACAGCAAAAGGACCACTGCCCCAATGCCAAGGATCGTCTGGTCTTGCTGTACCTTGATAAGGTAATTCAGGTAAACACTTGACTCCTTTGAAATCTTTAAACCAGTCTTTACGAGTATATAAAGTACCCTTAAATGTATTTGCTTCTAGTACTTCTTTGACCATTCGTTTGTCGCAACAGACTAAATGCTCTACTGTATAATCTCTATACAGAGCATTACATCCTACTTTAGTATCTCTAAACAGACCTAAATCAATGTTATATCTAGTTTCACCGTTGCCAATTACAAGCATAGCATTATTTAATAAATACAATATAGATAAGGAACAAATACGAACATGACTGCTTACTACGATTTTTTTAGATATGTTAAACTTTATTCACCTGATGGAACGACTCTTGAGCAGACTATTGAGGCGGATAATGTAACTGATAGTATTAACTTTATACGTGGAAATGGTGTAGCATGGAATAGTGTAGACTTAGCGTCAGACACATTTAAGTTCGATGTTGACTATAATTTAAGTGTTCCGTTGTCGACTACTGCAATTAGATTAACTGATGTTAATAACGTTGCAAGTGATATTACTTTAGTTGCTGGTGGTAACATGATTATTACTAGAGACAACGCAAACCAGATGACTATTGCGGCATTGGTAGGTGGTGTTAGTAAATCAATTAGTAATATTACAGCGGCTAATCCTCCTGTAGTTACAACAACTAACGCTCACGCATTTACAGATGGTACAGAAGTAACACTAGTTGACGTAGTTGGAATGACCAACGTTAACGGTAACGAATACTTTATGGACATACTAACTAGTACTACATTTAGTTTGTATTCAGATGCACAATTAACAACTACAGTTGACGGCACAGGATTTAGTGCATACACAAGTGGCGGAGTTGCTACTGCTGATTACGGTGGAGCAAAGAACGCATTTAAAACTATTCAAGTATCAGGAGCAAGTCCTGTTGTTGCTGACAACATTCAAGATATTCTAAACTTAACAGGTGGAACAGGTATTGATATTACAACAACACCTGGAACAGACACTATTGCATGGGCAATAGACAGTACTGTAACAACACTTGTAGGTTCACAAACTTTAACAAACAAAACTTTAACATCACCAATCATAGCCGCTATTAAACCTAGTGCAAGTAACAGTTGGGCATTGCCCGATAGCAACGACACATTCGTAGGCAAAGCCACAACAGATACGTTGACTAATAAAAGTGTTAACTTAGCAAACAATACACTAACGACAACCATAGCATTATTGAATACAGCCGTTAGTGACGAAACAGTAGTAGCTAGAGCAACAACCGATACACTTACAAACAAGTCAATTAGTTTAACAACTAATACTGTAACAGGTACAATAGCAGAACTTAATACTGCGGTCAGTGACGAAACTGTAGTTGGTAGAGCAACTACTGATACACTTACAAATAAAAGTATTGACCTAACTGATAATACTGTAACAGGAACCTTTGCAGAATTTAATACTGCGGTTTCAGACGCAACTCTAGTATCCATAGCAGGTACAGAAACACTAACAAGCAAAACGTTAACTGATCCTATTCTATCTCCTACTGCTACAACAGGTGGTAAGATTGAGTTTTTAGAAGGAACAAACAACGGTACTAACAAAGCAACACTAATAGGTCCTGCAAGTACTGCCGATGTAACTATTACATTGCCAGCCGCAACAGGCACAGTAGCAGTTAGTGCCACAACTCCAGTTGCATTATCTGCGGCAGGTGACATTAGTTTAGGAACAGTTCCAGTTGCTAAAGGCGGAACAGGTAGCACATCTGCAAGTGATGCTAGAACAGCACTAGGTGTTGCTATTGGCTCAGACGTAATGGCTTACGATTCAACTATGGTAGTTGACGCAGACATTGGAGTAAACGTACAAGCATATGATGCAGACTTAGCCGCAATAGCAGGATTAACTTCTGCGGCAGACAAAGGAATATATTTTACAGGATCAGGTACTGCTTCTGTATTTGCTTTACCTGCTCAAGCAAGAACATTGTTAGCGGCATCTACAGTAACAGGTGCAAGTTCACAACGTAAACTATTAACACTTGACACAGATGATGATGTACAACACGATTCATTAGGTGTTGGTACAGCCGCTTCAGGAACTACTGGAGAGATTAGAGCTACTAACAACATCACAGCATACTATTCATCAGACAGACGACTTAAAGAAAACATTTCTAACATTCCAAATGCACTAGACAAAGTTAATCAACTCAATGGTGTAACATTTGATTGGACTGAAGCATACATGAAACAACACGGTGGCGAAGATGGTTACTTTGTTAAGAAAAACGACACAGGACTAATTGCACAAGACGTAGAACAAGTGTTACCAGAAATTGTTCGCAGTAACAAAGACGGATACTTAGGTGTACAATACGATAAAGTTGTAGGACTGCTGGTAGAAGCAATCAAAGAATTAAAGAACGAAATAGAATTTTTAAAAGGTAAGAGATAAATGGCTTTACCAAGCAGTGGTCAAATTAGTTTTTCAGATCTACAAACAGAGTACGGCGGATCTAATCCTATATCCATGTCAGAGTTTAGATCACAAAATTCTAACTCTAGTGCAACAGACGGTGGCCCAGCCTATTTCTTAGCTTCAATGGCATTTAACAGCTCCAATGATAGATTACAGTTTAATGCTCAAGAATACACAGCAGGATTAGCATTAAACGATGACATGACTATTGTTTTGGCAAAGACTTCTGGAATTTGGGATAACAGTAATTTATACTGGGGTTCAACATCTGACCCAGGAAACGTTGACTTACTTACAACAGGAGTAACTAACAACGGTACAGCTGATGGTAATATAATGACTATTGATCTTTCTCAATATACAGGTTCAGAGACAGGAGTACTAGCTGGATATATTAAATCAGATAACACAACAGGCGGAACTGCTGTACCTGTTTATGTTATAACAGATCCAGGCAACGTAGCCAACAGAGTAAACTTCTTATACGGAAAAGCTAAGTTTCAATTTTCTGATGCAGGAGCATATGTTGGTGGAAGTAGAAGTCAAAAATTAACTACAAAAAGACAAATTACAGATGATGAGTTTGGTGTACTTATTCCTGCCGGTGGCAGTATTGATTTTACAAGTCAAATAAATGCACTACCAACAGTAGCTTCAGGCGGAACTTATCATTATATATATTTCCAGTTGTACGATACTACATATGACAGTAGCACTAAACTAACTGCGTTTAGTAATTTTAGACAAATAGTTTGGACAAATAACGTTGGTTACACAAACGGATCAGGAGTAGTAATCAATGGGTCTAATAATGATGCGACTACAGTTGCAAACTTACTTGCTAATACGGCAGGTTATAATGTAGCACGTAATCCTAACTATCTAGGCACTTCAGAAAGTGTTTCACTACAGATGACAAATAGTTTGTCAGTACTCAATGGTACTATAACAAATAATACTGGATCAGATATTGCATTATACAGATGGCAAAAGGCAAGTGGCTCTGCTCCAGATAGAAGTAGCTTGTGGAGTCTTCTTTGGGCAGACAGTGGTAGTAATTTTGTTAACTCACATGCTACAGCACCTACATTTACTAACCACCTTAGAGAACATTACGGGTATCCAACAAGACTACGACTCCAATACTATTTTACTCCAATAGGTGGATCAGAAACTAACATAGGTGGGTTTATACATCAATTTGATGATGGTATGACTGAAACAAACTGTTTGAATAAAATCAAAACAGACAATGATGGATACTTCCACAATGCACTCGACACAGGCGAGTTATATAAATATATCCGAACTACAGTAGTTGGCGACTCAGTTGAGTTTCAATATTACCAAGCAGGACAACTTAGAGTTGTTGGTGAATACTTAGTATATGGATACAGTCAAGGAGTTGTTGGTGATGTTCATGATGGAGCAACTCAAGGACAGCAAAATGATAGCATTGCAGTATTTAAGTCTGATGAGTTATTAACAAGTTCAGCCAACGCAAACTTTGGTGTAAAGAAACAACTAATTAATATGAGCATGAGTGATTATTATAATGGCAGAGGGAGTTTAACACTTGGATCAGGATAAAGAAAAACTTAGACAGCCTGACGGAAGTTTGCCAAACGGTGAGATACCCGAGATGTATCAACCGATAAACACTCCACCACTTTTACCACCCGATAACAAACCACAGGAATAATATGAAAAATACAATACGGACGGCACGACCATGAGTTGCCTGGCAGTAGGACTTGCCTTGTCTTTACACATTGGATTAGAACAAGATTATAATCAAGTTCATCCATACGTAAAATGTGAAACAGAAAGAACAGTTACAGGATTTTATTATAACAGTTTAGATAAGCTGAGTGCATTTGGAGCAGTCAACTTTCCATTAGTTAACAAGTATACAGAAGAAGAACTATCTATTGACGTAGGACTTGTATCAGGATACTTATGGAAGTATGATATTGCACCAATGGTAAGATTAAACTATAACAATATGTTTCTTATGCCTGCACTTGAAGGTGAAACAACAGGTTTAGTATTTGGTTTTAACTTTGACTTTTAGGCTTACGTTCGTACTTACGCTTAGGAGTTGTTTTAATCGGAAGTTCTTTTACATCTTTCCTAATTTCTTTTAGCTCAGTAACAACTTCAGTAAATCTTTCAGATGTAGTATTTAATAGGTTAGTAAGTATACCTACAGATCTTAATACCCACCACCACCAAAAGAACGCAATAGTTCCAAAGGTAACAGCAATGCCTGTAACCAATACATCTGTGTAATCGTTATATTGTGTAGTTGATACTATCGCTAGTACTAGTAGTGCAGTCATAGGCGCAATGCGACCTAACCATGCCCATAGTGTAACTTCTCTATCGAATTTTTTACTTTTTATGTCCACCGCTTTTATGCTCCAATAGCACCAAAGGGTTTCCACTCTCCTGGGGTGCCTTCTCTTATACACACCCATCCTACATATCCTGTTGGACTAGGTTGTGTGTTGAATATCAAATCACCTCTGTTATAAATGCCATTGTCTGGTATACGTTCACCGAACTCAATTTTCTTACCTTGAACTTTGATTGGGGACGCAACACTTAATGAAGTGTCTGGATTATTAATGCCAATACCAACTTTACCTTTAAAAGTTGTAACTGTATCAGTATCAGAACCAACTTCAATCTTATTAGTTGATTTAAGTTTGATTCTTGTAATATCGTCTGTGATTAATTCTAAATCATGTGTTGTGTACGTTCCTGCTTTGATACTATCAAACCCAGGATCAATTATGTATTCAGCTTCGTTACTCGCAACACTAAGTTGTCCGTTCGGAGCATCTATGCCAACCCCTAATCTCATTCCATCTCCATCATAGAAGATGAACTGATCTATGTTCATATTGCCTTCGGTTTTTAAATTTCTTAGTGTACCCACACTAGTTAAACTAGAGTGCATAACACCTGAGCCTAATGTATCTGAACTTAGTACACTAGTATTTGCAATCATATAATGTTGGTCTGTATGTAAATCAAATGATTCACTGCTCCAAATTCTATCTGGATTAGCCTGCATTACTAATTGTCTAGTGTGTCCAAATCCTGTCCACATCAATCCTTTGCCGTATGGTGTATCGCTTTCGCTACACTTAAACTCTAAAGGACTTGTTCTTTCATGTCTTACTTCTGCATTAATTTCTACTGCATCAATACGTTGTGCTTTAATAGTTCCGCCAACGTTTAAATTCTTTTCAACTTTAATGTCACCTAGTAACTCAACTGCATCAATATTGTCTACAACGATTTTATCGTCTTTGATTAGTAAAGTAGTACTAGATGCTTGGTCGTAAATACCAACACTTTTAAATGCTGAAATAGTTCCGCCGTGTACTAGATCCCCTGTAATAGAATCATTAGCCATGCCCTCTACTCCAGGAGCAACTGCTTCGCGTTGTGCAATGGTTTCAATAACTTGATTAAGTTGATTCAAGCCGTTTTTGATTACTAATAAGTCGTTATGTTGAATGTCACTATGTTCCATACTATTATTTATCCAGTTAGCTTACTGAATGACTTTTAACAAAATAGTATCAGGATTAATACGACCGTTAAGTTTGATGTCTACAGCATTGATTTCTTCTAAGAATTTGTTTAGTTTACGTGTACCTGCGCCTTTGATTTCTGCAAGTTTTTCTTCAGGTTTACGTATAGTTTTCTGTATACTCATTTCTTCATTGAAGCCTGTAATGCTTGTTCCTTTAATACCAAGACCACTTCCTTCACGTCCTTGACGCATAGGATCAAGGTTCTGTGCAAGGTAACGTCCTATCTTACGTGTCTTAACATTGAACACCCAAAGCTCTGAAGCATATACAATCTCTTGCGGATTAATACTTGCTAAATTAAACTTGTCATCTTGTTTTGCATACTTTAATTTTGCAACGAGCTTCTCTTTGTTTACAATACGTTTACGTGGCTTACGTGTAGCTTTAGCGGCTTCAACAACAACTTCTAGTGAGCCCATTACATTACGGAATGCTTCTAATTTTATTTTAAGTGCTTTTGTACTGTAGCAAGAATATGCTTCTTTGTATTGTTGATACGTTTCTTGATCATATTCGTTCATCTTGTCTAGTTGTGCTTTACTTGGAAAGTTTACAACATTATCAAGTTCTTCAATTTCACCAATGTAAAAGTCTTTAATCTTACGAGCATGTGCTTGTGTACACCCAACTTTACGTAGGTGCTTACTTATGTCCATACTTTTCTTATCAAACTTCTCTTGTGTTTCGCACCAACTGTCTAACCAATAATCAATCTCTTCAGACATTATACATGCTTGTGCATAGATACGTTCTTGTATAGTTGGCTTCTTCTTTTCGTTCTTAGCTTCTATGTCTGCTTTTACTTTTAGCTCAGTAACAATTTCATCAGCTTTAACTTGTAGTTCTTTAAGATATTTGTTAATAAAATCTGAAGTAGGTTTAATCTCGCCCATTGTACCTGCAAGGCCAAGCCAGTGTTTTGCATATCCTTCGTGAAAGTCTGGAAAGCCTTTAGTTGCCATTCGACAAGTCCCGCCCAATGAAGAACGAAATTCATGATCAGGAAGTTTTTTAAGACTGTCTACTTTGTCTTTCCACTTTGGACTTTCTTTGCAGTATGCTAATACCCAAAGTTTAAAATCACTTGGCTTAAACTCCATGCGATAGAAGTCCATTGCCGATGTTCTAAGTCGACCATACTGTTCACCAGTTAGCTCTGCGGCACCTTCATAGTTTGGTTCGCCGCCTTTATTAGACACTCGCCTAGTAACCGGCTTCTTCTTTTTTGGAATTTTTATTCCTATGCCCATCTGACGCTCTCCTTCAAAAATCTAATGTAACAGTAACTATATAGCAAAAAGATAAAAAGTCAACTAAAAATGATGACTTATGTTATCAAAGTTTTTCGTTAGAGTCAAAGCCACGGAACGTTTTAAATCTTGGAAAACGTAAACTATACGTTTCACTATCTTGTGATTTAGTACGAGCATCTGCCCTAATTTCTACTAAAGAACCAATGACGTTAGTACGGTCAGCCCAGAAGCTACTACGTTGATCGTCAGTGAAACCACTTCCACAGTTAAGGTGATAATTGTATCCATCGTCTTCTCCTTCTACTATTATGGCACCAAGTCGGCCTTCATTACGTCCAGTGCCTTCTTCAACGTCTACGACTTTTAGTGTAATTTCAATAAATGGTTTTGCCTTCAACCAGGCGTGAGTTCGCTTACATTCATAGGGTGCATCAATATCTTTGATCATAACCCCTTCGTAACCACCGTCTACAGCCGTCTTATTAAGCTCTACAAAGCGTTCTTCACCTTCAGGAGTACTTAGGTCTACATCCTCCCACTCAAGTGCTTGTACGTGCTTTAAAATGCTTGAGTGTTTTTCTACCCAAGCCTTGGTTGCCGCACTTCTAAAGCTCTGTGGTTTATCCCATTTACCTTTTTGGAAATCAGTTAATGGACAAATGTCAAATAAGTGTAATACTGCATCACTGTTTTGGACAGTTTCTTTACGATGTATCTGTTTCATTAAGTCTTGGAAGTTAGCACTCATTACTTCACCGTCTAGCACAAGATCATATGGTGCTTGGTTGTCTTTAAGTACTTCTTCAATTTCAGTAATGATGTGATCAAAGTTATGAAACTGTTTACCATTACGGCTAAACATTTCTACTTTGTTGCCACGTATAATAGTTATTACACGTACACCGTCTAGCTTAACTTCAATTTGTTTCTTACCAACCATCTTCTTTTCATGGTTAGCTGAGTCATGTGCTAGGCTACATGTAAATGTAGGAATAGCATACTGCGGAAACTTTTTAGCTACTTTGTTTACTGTCTTTTCACTCACACCACAACGCAAGTCTTTAATTAAGATTCGTCTGTAAAAGCCATTCCATTGTTCAACAGTAGCAACACTCATTACCAATTCAATAGCATCACGTGCCGCATGGCCTGTAAGCTCTCTATTGATAAGTTGGTTAGCAAGTACTTTGAAATCTCTCCAAATAAGGCCTTGTCCTGTAAGTACATCTGAACGCTCTGGTACTTTCTTAACACCAAATGTTACTAGTGGATCAAGTGCCATTCGCACTCCTTCAAAGAACTCATCTAGTCCTTCTTCCATTGCTTCTAAGATTACTTGTTCTTTAGCAAGGCGTGAGTTATCATCTTCTAATTTTTGAATTATTTCTTGTGGTTGTGTTCTCATATTTTGCCTCTATTGCCTTTATAATTAATTGTTATATACATAATACAGTCAAATGTGGCTTGTGTCAACCTTTTTATTCCTCTTCTGGCTCCCATAATCGAGCAAGACGCATTTCATTTGTTAAGGCCGCCAATTTATTCATACTGCCTGGACCTTCCCAAATCTCGTTCATTAGTTTGTTTATATCTTCTAACGGCACTGAACTTATATGATTCTTACGCCAACTGTTAGCAGTTTTGAAACATTTTTTATGAAAGTGTTCTAATAAGAACTCAGTAATACCTTGTGGGATCAAAAGATGATCTGTGAACGCAAAGGTTCCGTTAAATCCGTTTATAGTTTGCGGATCGTCTATTGGTTGCTTTGCCCAAAATGCTGTACGATGCTCTGCTTCTGGAATTAAAAAGTTGTGTAAAATATTCATAGTATTGCCTTAGTTAATTAGTGAACTATTATTATACTACAAAATACTTACTTTGTCAACTCTTTATTGGCGCACCCGAAAGGATTCGAACCTCTGACCCCAACTTCCGCAAAGTTGTGCTCTATCCAGCTGAGCTACGGGTGCGTAAATGAAAACAGGCGACACAAATTAATGAGCCGCCTGCTTTCTAGTAAAACTAACGTTATATTAGTTTACTAAGCCTTTTGCAAGTGCTTTGTAACCAGCGGCTACGATTGCTCTTGAAGGTGTTCCCAATCTGTACTTTTTAACACCATTTTTCTTAGTGTTCAAATACACAGGGTGTCCTGCGAATCTTAGTGATTGGATTACAGCTTGAGGGTTACCAGCTTTGAATCTTGATTTAAGTTCAGCTGAAGTATACTCTTTGCCGCTTTGAAGTGCTGTTAGCACACTATCTTGGATAGTTGTTTTCATATGTTTTCTCCTTTTATAATTATAAAAACGTCACACATAAAGCCGTTACAGCCTTAAGTGTATATATTATAACAGGAGTTTACTAAGAAGTCAAATACTTATGTAACCAATTACACAAAATCGGGTCCATGTACCCAACCAACAATACTTTTGCGTACACCTTTGGTAACAGGAGTTACTTTGTGAGGTAACCAACTTGGGAAGAAACAGATCTCATGCTTTTGTAAATCTGTCTTGATGCCTTGAAAGTCTGGCATTAGTAATAACTCGCCGCCTTCAAAATCTTTTGGATCACTAAGAAGAATACTAAAAGATATCTTCCGAACCTGGCCGTGTTGTCCTTTAAAGGCCCCGTCCGAATGAGTATCGTAGTGTCCTTTCTTGTCAGCGTCATATACTCCGTACTGGCAAGGTTCTAAATCTGTAATTGCATATTTAAATAATGTGTTGTTTACATAATGGACAACATTACCTAGTAATGCATAAAAGTCTGGTTGCATACGAGTATCAATCCAATCAATATCTGTACTACGTATTGATGTGTCGTTATCTTTACCGTTATCAGTAATATACTTTGCAGGTTGAACATTAATTTGAGCTTCAATAGCATCAATCATTGTTTGTTCAAGACCCCATTCCTGTAACTTAAAATACGGCATTGGATTATTACGTATGTTAGGCGGAGTTAGTTGATACATTATTTAAACCTCGCTTGTATAGTTACTCTTGTTTGTTTAGCCCAAGGAGTAATAGCACTTACACTATGCATTGTTGCATTTTTTCTATTGTCGTTTAGTACTAATCTATTAAACTTTGGTTCTTGTGCTAGAATTTGTTCATCTTCTTTGTATAAGAATAACCCACCGTCTGCTGAATTCCAATGTTGATTAAGATAAATTGTACCACTTGCTACATATCCTGAATCATCATGCCAGTCTAGCATACTGTTTCTATTCCACAAGTATATAAATGCTTCAAACTGTAAGCCACTATAGAACGGATTTAAGTTTACAAACTTTTGACGTAGTTCATGTATACCGTTTTTCAAAGGACTCATGTTAGCACTATTGGATCCTTCAACGACTATACCTTCCCAACTATGACTAGTAGCCCAGACAGCTTCTGACGACTGGATCTTTGTTTTGATCTCAGTTGCAATAGTATCAATTAGTTTTTGATCTAAGAAGTTATCTTTTACTATTATTGCCATTCAGTTCGTTCCATTGTTCTAATTCTTCTTGTGTATTAATTTCCATTCCGTCAAACTCACAAGGTAGTACACCAATATTCCAACCGTTCTTTAACCAACGAAGCTGTTCTAAACTTTCGTGGCGTTCTTCTTTTGTAACGATTAAGTTATCGTATTGTTCTAATGCTTTACGTTTGTAACCGTAAATACCTAAATGCCAATCGCCGTAGCCAGTCATACCTCTGCCAAACCATAAACACTTACCTACACCTCTAACTAGTTTAACTGTGTGAGGGTCGTTTTGCTTTTCTTCTGGCATCATTGCACACATTGTAGACACATCATAGTCTTTTAAGTTACTTAATGTTCCTTCAATCATGTCTAGTGTAACATCAGGCATGTCGCCTTGTACGTTAATAAATGTATCGTACTTGCTAAAAAACTCGTGCTTAATTGCACCTGCACATCTTGCAGTTCCGTTTTCATAATCCTTTTCTTCAATAAAACAAGTGTTTGCATTGAACTGATTGTACACTTGCATACTGTCAGTTAGTACATATGTTGGTATCTTAGACGCAATACAAGCGTCATACACACGTCTAATCATAGTTTTCTTGCCCAGCATAGCTAGTGGCTTACCTGGCAAACGTGTACTAGCAAATCTAGCCGGTATAAGAATAGCTGACGATGTCATTTACAACCCTTTCAAAATTATCTAAATGTAGCATATTAGGACCATCACTTGGAGCATTATCAGGATCATCATGTACTTCTAAAAAGAAATCCCTAATCCCCAAAGCACTACCTGCACGACATAAGCCAGGAACATAATCCCTATTGCCGCCGCTACTAGTTCCGTTACCACCTGGCTTCTGTACTGAGTGTGTGGCATCAAGTATAATAGGATTGCTAAAATTATCAAGCATAAAATTAAGGCCGGTGAAATCAACCACCAAAGTATTATATCCAAAACTTGTTCCCCTTTCGGTTATCCAAACTTGTTTAGCATCAGTACACTTGCTTAAAATACCTTTCATGTCCCAAGGTGCTAAGAACTGTCCTTTTTTGATGTTAACAATTTTGCCTGTTTCGCATGCCGCTTGTACCAAGTCAGTTTGTCTACAAAGGAATGCGGGTATTTGTAATACGTCTACTAAGTCACAGAATTCATCCATCTCTAACTTTTCAATTTGGTCTACATCATGTACATCTGTAAGAATTTTAAGATTTGGTATTGCATCTTTTAATCTTCTAAAGTCGTTTAGTGTATTAATAAGCCCAACACCACGTTTACCTTGCATACTACTTCTGTTTGCTTTGTCAAAACTTGCTTTGAAGTAATAGTCAATACCTAACTTATCACAAATTGCTTTGCAATGTTTGGCAATCATTAAACTGTGTTCGTATGATTCGTGTTGGCAAGGCCCTGCAATAATTCTCATGTTATCTCCGTTAATATTAGAGTACCCATATCACCTACTTCAATTTTAAGTTTAGTTCCTTCGTCCCATCCTTTTTCTTTAAGAAGCTCTGGAGGAATAGTTAAAATAGTTTCACCTGCACGTGGCCCTTTGGTTTCAACGTGAAATAGATCTTCGTATTTGTATTCTTTACTGATGGTCATTGTGTAACCTACTTTGTATGTCGTAGCTTCTAGCTATAAGATCACAAAATCTTGGAAACTGATCTCCTAGTGTAACACTAGCAATATGTGTATGTGCATCTTGGTCAGTTGATGTGTTAATGTATGCATACCGTTTAGTAGGATTTAATAGATACATTGATCCTTCATTCATTGGTACAATGCCACAATCTTCTACTACTAACTTACAATCATGTCCAGGACGCTTCATAGCTAAATGAACAGGTAGTCCGCGATCAATTACTTCAAATGCACTTTCACCTTCAGGACCTCTATCAATACGTGGGCCTACCCCTTGTAATGGCTCAATGAAGTTCATTTTAATAAAGTTGTACTTTTCTGAGGGGAAACATTTGTGCCACCATTCTTTTGAAGCTGGTGCTGTTTCTCTTGCTTTTTTTGTCCAATGGTTGGCTAAATTTAAATTTGTTTCTTGTCCTTTGAATTCGTTCTTAATCTTGTCGCACTCAACTCGTCCTGCAAAGTAGTGTGGAAGATGTTCGTAACCTGGATCGTTAACTGTACGTACTGCTATGTTCAACCAACCTACATTGTTGTGTAGCATCTGTTCTATAAACCATTTAGCAACATTTACTCCGTCCCATGGTTGAATAGTGTCAGGTAAAATAGGAAAGTCAAAGCTCTTGTCTTTGTGTTCATCGTAGAAATCAATTCGTTCTTTATTATCTTGTTGCATTAAACCTTTTTAACTCCTCTCCTAACTGTCGTTGTAGTCTAAACACTTCTTCACGAACAGAAGAAATCCGTTGAGCTTTTGCACCATTTTGACGCATTCGCTGAACTTCATCTGCTTTAGCTTGGATTGTCCTACGCAATCCTTCTATCATATCATTCGTTGGTTGGTTCTTCATCATCAGTAGTACTTATTTCCGGGGCTGGGGGCTGAGACATTGTTTTGACTAGCTCATTTAGATCAAGGGTATCAGTATTAATTAAATCTACTGCGGCTTTTGGAGTTTTTACCATTCCTGATTTAACCATATATCGACAAATATGAACGAACGTATATTTGCCTAGCGAAACGTATTTATTATGAATATGTGAATCAATCATTAACGGAATCTTTCAGCTTGACAGTTTGTACTCTGTCATATCTAAAAGATCGCCAACCATTGGCATTCACGTCCCATACTGAACATACCTTATCAGAAACTTCTCTAACTTTCTTTTGGCTTAATGTATCAGTCTTAGTTGCTTTAGGTTTAATGTCCTCTTTAAGTGTACAGGTCATTATCCTTTGGTCTCCGTCTAGCTTTAAGAATGTAACAACTACAACATTCTCCTCTAGCATTTTCATAAGGTCATCCTTAGTAGGTATGCCTTTCATTTCTGCAATTTTATCTGCAACTTCCATATTAGAATCCTCTTCCAGGGTTAACTTTATATTCACGTGGTCCGGGTGTAGTAAATTCAAACCCAAATGCATTTCCTACAAACACTCTACCGTTCCACATCATTTTAATTTTATTGCCTGCCATGAAGATAGTCAAAAACTTTTTACTTTCAAAATGGTCAACGTCTGCTTGTGCAACTCTATCGTTATCCGTACATACTACTTCGCACGTTTTGTCGTATTCAGTTCTTGTCATTATTTCTCCTCTAGTTTATATTCAAAATTCTGTGTTTCTTTATTGATACTAATTTGTTTAGCACCATTACGTATATGGAAGTGTGTTGCCATAGGAGTTAAAGGACTTAGTGTTACCACTTTCTTAATCCCTTGCTTCTTTGCAAACTCTAATACTTTAGTAATAATTTCTTTACCTGCTCCACGTTTACGACTCCAAACAGTATATGCAATAGCAATAGTCTTTTCGTCCTTCAAATGTGCAAGTTCACTCATCATATCAAGTTCTTTAACACTATGTGGAATATCGTTTGTATATGCAATACAAATAATACCTTCAATAGCATTGTCGTACTTTAAACCGTAAATCTTACGGCCGTTAGTAATACGCCAGCCAAGTGTTAGATCTGGTCTAACAGGATCTTCGCTTACGTCGATATCATCTAGTTCAACGAGTTCAGTACCTTTAACCCATCGAAAAAACTCTTCGCTTTTATCTTTAAATAGTTTCAATTTATACACCTAATAATATTTTAACTCTACGTAAATCGTTGTCTGGATTACATAAAGGTACTCTGTTATATTTTTTATAATACTCTGACAACAAGTTCATTTCATATGACTTAACTAGACTACTATGCATTGGAAGATATGCTTGATAACAATTATCAAGGTCCTCAATTTTATAGTTATTCTTAAATGCAGTACCACAGCCATAAGGGCTAAGGCGTTCATTTCGAATAGTGCCTTTAAAGTCTGTGCGTCTGCCTAGCATACAGTTTCTACTTACTGCTCTGCTTTCGCCTATGTAAATGACTTCATTACCAAGAAAGTCTGCAGGACCTTCTGGTTCACTTAACGGAAAATATCCGTATACGTAACAGCCGGCATCTTTTTTACTAAATCCCCAAGATGCATCGTGCTTGGAATCAATATGATGCCACTCTGTAAAATCACTTGATTGTGGATTACCAATGGAAATATCTTGTGTACTGAAATAATCAGATCCACTTAAAGAAATAACTTTTTGAAAAGTATAACACAGGTCGTCGAGCTTGTCCTCGTGTTGAGCAAAGATTTGTTCTAGTATCTCTTGTTTTAATCCGTGACCGCCACTTCCGTTGGCGATATTTTTTGCTAGAATCTCTGCCTTCATTATATGTACTCCTTACATATTTTGTTCACGTTCTTTACGAAGTTTGTTTTGGCGCTTAATACCACGTTTCTTCGCTTCTCTTTTCTTTTCGCTTGGCTTACTATAATACATTCTTTCTTTAAGCTCAAGCATCATACCTGAATTTTTTAACTTTTTCTTCATTACCCTTAGGGCTTTTTCTACGTTGCCATTTCTTACTTCTATTTTCATTAGTCTCCTTTGTTACTAGTGGATAGCCATACTGACCATCGGTTGTTTAATTAAATCTTCTGTTGCATCATTAGGGTCTACTCCAAAATACTTGTTGCATATAACAACAATGGAGTGTGGAACTTCTTCATCTTCAAATCCGGGTGGAATATACAGTCCACGTAAACTTCCGTCATTGCTAATAATCAATCCCCAGTCGTCATCGGCCCATTCTACAGTTTTAGTCTCATACTTGTATTCGTTTGACATACCTCTCTCCTGATCTAACATTATATTAATAATACAAGAGTTCAAGTTAATTGTCAACCTATCTTTACGTAATTGAGTATAGTCTCAGGCAGTTTGGAAGTATAATTCTTACCGTGTCTTTTTACCTTACCGCTGATTTTGAAAGTGCTTCCTTTGATCGGAAGATCATTAGTTTGATCGAAATTCTTGAAAAAACTAATTAAGTCACCTTCAATATGTCCATTCAAAACGTAACAAGAAAATTTGTCAACAAACTTTATTCCTTGTAGGGTAAAGTTACCTTCAACTCTACTCCCAATAGTACTTATCAATTTTGACTCACCAAAGTTTGTCTTAAGATCTTTTTTGTGGTCTTTTGTTTCTTTACTATCGAAATACACTTTAGGTACAACTGATAACAAACCAATACTCTGTGCAGTTGATGTAGTACGTGAAATACTTGACATTATATTTTGCATGAAATCGTTTAGTGTTCCTCCAATAATAGCAAGTGCATTATCTTTGTGTAACCATTCTACACTATCTTTAGCATTTGAAAAGTCTTGTTCAGTAATAGTAATATAAGAGAAGTCATTAGGGCCATTAGACTCTAATTGAAATTTCACTGCTTCTTTATTACTAAACAATGTAGGTGTATCTTCTGAAAACCTACGTGTGTCTTTATAGTATCCGCCATTGACTCTATGTACAGCGAATGCTAATGCTAGTATTTCGTGTGTTAAATATTCTGTTGCCTGTCGCATAAAAGTTGCCTTTGCCTAATTATGTTAATATAATAACATCAAAAACTAGACTTGTCAACCTATAATATATCGTCTGCTATACCAAGATCAACCAATTGTTTGGCTGTGTAGTATTGATCGGAAGGGTTTTTAATAAATTTGGTGTTTACTTCTTGTACTGTCATACCAGTTGATTCACGTAGTATTTGCATACATCTCATTTCACAGTTTTTGTTCTCTTTCATCTGTGCTTTCATATCATGCATCTTAGCGTCCATATTATCACTATGTTGATGATTCATAATACCAGTGTTCTTACCAATCCAACGATAGCCTTTTGTTCCACTTGCAAAGATCATAAACCCTGCACTCATAATAGCACCAATACCTACTGTGCTTATGTTGTGATAACTGTACTTCATAACATCAATAAGAGCAAACGTTTCATACAGATCTCCACCTGTGGTGTTAATGTATAATTCTAATGTTCTTTTGGGTTTCTTTACTAGATTAGCACTAAGGATCCATTTGATAGTTTCACCTACATTTTCACCTGTAAGTTCTCCATTCAAATAGTGTATATCGTTGTCTAACAACGATCTTTCTACTGCATCTGAACTATTCCAATTATCGTATTTAGGCATAATTTATTATATACGTATTTATACTTGAGTCCATTGTAAGTGTCCTAGATTTCTACTTTCGGCCCATCTTACAAATAACCCAACTTCTCTGCCATGTGCATCAATTTCCCATGGTAGATCAAAATAGTGGTGTTTTGTACGATTATAACGTTTGCCCTTCCAATTTACTAGATCAGTATCAGACTGTAGATCACGCATTTCGCCTGTAGCGAACTGCTTTACGTGTACTAGCTCGTGACATAACGTTTCAATAATAGTACGTTTATCCTGTGTTGGATCAATTTCTATAGTAAATTCTTTTGGGCGTATATATTCATCTTCCCATATACAGTTACCACATTGTCGTGATGACTCAAATAGTCCTGGGACAAATTTAACAGTAATATCAAGGTTTTCAAGTAGGCGTTTGCTCATTAGAAGTGAACAACAGAAATTAACTACATCAATAGCATATTCCTTTTCAAAGTCTGATGCGCCTCTAAGTTTGATTCTCATACTTATTCCTCTCAACGTTTATATATATTATACACTCGTTAGTAAGTATTGTCAATCTTTTTTATACGGGCTTCGGTCGTTAAAAATGTCACCTGCTAATGCTTGAATACTTTCAATATTAGCCTGTATTTGAGTTTGGTCTTTTGGGTCTACGCTTTCGTACTTCAACTTGTACAACTCTTGTGATATCTTGTGCATAGCTGTAACTTTTGCACACAAATCGCTAATCTTATGTAACATACATGTCCTTCCAGTTAGTTTCTATTAAAAATACTTATCAACAGCATACTATAAATATAACACAAACTGGAGGGAAAGTCAACCGTGGAAATTTTTCTAATGTTAATGATTAAACATGCTATTGTAGATTTGGGCTTTCAGCCTTTTGGATTAGGAGCAACCAAACTAAGATATTTTGGTTGGTTAGCACATAAACAACACTATATCCCACACGGGTTATTAACTATGGTTGCACTTGCATTGACCTTACAAGGGTCCTTAGAGCTTGTTGTAGCATTGGGAATACTTGATTACGTACTACATTGGCATACCGACTACTTTAAGACCCATATAAGAGAAAAGATGCAATGGAAGTCAGACCAAAGAGCATTTTGGGTACTGAACATGTTTGATCAGATGCTACACTTCTTAGGGTATTATATAATTGTTAGATTAGCTATTGGTTAAACAGAAGTTTTAATCATTCTACCAAATCCAAAACTCATTGAACCTGGTAATGCCATAGTAGCATAAAACTCTTTGCCCGAATCAAATCTAATTTGTCCTTCAAACACTGGTGGATAAATGACAGCCATTTTAGTAAACTTACCTTTATCTTCGCCCTGCATTTGGAATGAGCTTTTAATTTGAATCATGTTAGAACTTTCAAGTACTGTTTTAAAGAACCTGTTTAACATTTCTGGGTTTTTGTTCATTGCATTTTGTGTTGCTTTTGCAAGAACTGTTGTCCAATGCCACAACTTCTTGTACTTGGCATTGTTAATAGATGAATCCTTAGGACGGTATGTGTCTGAATTCATATATGAATTATAGTGTCTTGGTAATGCTTTACTAATAGCATCTTCATCGTTCCATGTATTAGGATCATTAACTAATCCTTTAACTGCTTCTAGTTCAGTTTCATTTAGAATGCCAACTGATGCCGCAAGTTTAAAAATTTGATGTTTTTTATCTTTCTCTTTAATGATGTTCATCCAAGAAAGGTATTCTGCAAACTCTTCAAAGAATTTAGGATTAGCCTTTTTAAGCTGATCTGGTTTATTGTCAATAGTTTCTGCAATACTAACTGCACTTGCTTTTGCACCACCCTTACCGTCTTTAGCACTAATACCAACTCTAGTTCCTTTAGGTGATATTAAAAAGCTATCAATAAGTTTCTGTGTTTCGTCTGCGGGGAAGTCAACTGTATTCATTGCACCCCATGTCAACCCTGGCTCTAGTACTTGTAAAAGATTTGTTTCTGCTTCTTTTACACTACCTGTTACGATACTTGACCCCTGGGATAACGCAATAGGCCCTGCTATCTCACCAATCTGTACTTCGTAGTTTCCTTTGTAATCTTTAGTAGCAGGCATTGTTTCTTCTAAATTATCAATTATGTCTGCAACAATAACTCGTTCTGTTTGTGGCACATCATCTGGATACAATGTTGATGTTCTAATTGCGTTAGCAACTGCGTCAACTTGCATTGGTCCATTAGTAACACCTAGTCTGTTTGGAAACATTCTAATGTTAGGGTGTGCTTTGTTTGAGTTCTTTGCTTTAGTTTTGATAATGTCAAAACCTAGTGGAGCAATGTTTCTCATAAAATCTGTTTGTTCCCACTTAATGTAACCACTAGTCTTTTGTTTGTAGTATCTTACAAAGTGAAGTGTTCCTGAGTCTGTAGTAATTTCAACAACAATAGCCGCAAACGGTCCCATTGGTTGTTTGTTTACTTCTTTTAAGTCTGCTGTTGCTACACCGGCAGTTGCTAATTCATTTTGGAATTGCTCTGCTACAGTTTCAGTCTTTGGTCCTACTGCGGAACCATTTTGTGCATCAGCTGGATCAGTTGATTGATCTGCTTCTACTGGAAGATATTGTGACTGGCTAACTTCTAAAGGAAAGAACCAACTATTAGAAGGGATAAACTTACCACCTTCTTTAGTACTAAAAGGACTTTCCATACCTTTATCATTTACATCGTCTACAGCACCTTTGATGCCTCTAGTACTTTCAATGACTGGCTTATTAATATATTTTTTAAACTCGAAGAATCTCATAACACTACTATTTATACTATTTTTGGAAACAAAGCATCAGCACAAAACTCGTCTACATCTGCTTCAGGCAAACCTAAGGACTTCATTGTACGTGGTGTATGGGGGTTTTGTTGCTGGTTATGACAGTAATAGTTTTGTGCGCCAGCAGTAAGTTCGACTGTTGCATTACCTGTATATTCAGGAACACTTTCAAACCATGTTCGTAAGTTAGCTACTGCTAAGTCGCATATTGCAGTCGCTTCTTCTTCTGTACTTACATTACCTGCGGCAATCATACTTGGACTAAAAATATTACGAGCCCATTCAGGTAGTTCACGTTTCTTACTTGGAATAAAGTCTGCAACTGCATCTTGATACCAATCAACTAGCGGATGTTCTTCTCCGCCACTACTTGCACTAAAGTCATGGAAGGCGCCTGTCATCTTGTTCTTACCTGCAATAACATCAAAGCCGTATATAGGAGCATCGTTAGTTAGTGTAGGAAAACAACATACATGCATCATCCATAAGCCTTTGCTATCACGTACATCAACTACATCGATGTGAGCTCTACGAACATGAGGATTAGCCCATACTTTGTTAAGCCATCCATTCTCTGGTTGATGAAATTTGTTTAGTGTTTCTTCTTGTTTTTCAACTGCAAACTCATCAAAGATATCAAGGATACGATCCTGTGTTTCAATTAGTTTATCCCATATTACGCTCATCTGTTACTCCATGCTCTATTAGATATGCCTGGCATCGACTCTTGTAGTTCAACCTCATGCATAGCTTTAATTATATCAATTGCGTTGTCTTTTTCTATTCTTGGTGTTGCTGGATTAATGCCTGTAGCATGTAGCCATAACTTCCAATTAGTTTCTGCAAATATTTCCGTGTTACGTGGAAAGAACTGCGATTCGTCTAGTGTTGGTGTATATGTTCTTGCATACCCTGTTGCTAGTTCTTCTAACTTAGGTGTTTCTTTAAAGTTTTTGTAAACGTGTTTCCAAAACTTACCTTGTCTTGGATTATTAAAGTAGTGCAATGCTACAAAGTTCATGCTATCTTCGTATACTGTTTCAATGTCGTTATTATAACCATCTACATCTTCTTGTGTAAAGTGTCCTTTTTGTAAACATCTAAGTCCAGTAGCACCAATAATTAGTAATGCAAGTCCTGTACTTTCTAATGGCTCAATAAATCCACTAGCAAGTCCTACACTAAAACAATTACCTCTCCAATTCTTTCTATTATACTTAGGCTCAAACGGTATGTGGTTAAACTTACCTGTTCGCAGTCTATGTTCTCCCCAATGCTGTACAAAGTGATCTTCTGCTTCTTGTTTAGTTGTTAGGTCACTGTTGTAACATAGTCCACTACCTATTCTATCTCTAACAGGAGTTTTCCATATCCACCCTAAGTCGGTTGCTTGTGCAGTAACATAAGGCACTTGTGGTTCATCGTCTGTTTCGTAATCAATTTGACTTGCAACTGCGGCATTAGTAAACAGCATATGACTTCTATCAACCCAGTCCGCACCTGGTATTGCATTTGATAATAGTTTCTTAAATCCTGTACAGTCAACAAAGAAGTCAGCAACAAGTTCTTGCCCATCTTCTAATATAACTTTTTCAACTTGACATTTATTAATTACAGGATTACTAATATGCTTTTTAATGTGTATTAGTTTAGCATACTTTTTGTTTAGATATTCTGATAAGAAGTTTGCAAGTTTGATAGCATCTAAATGATATCCTACATAAGCGTTGCCGCCTTTAATAGTTGTGTTCTCTGGAACAACGTTGTTCTTGATACAAGTGTTGTACCATGACATATACGTTTCCATATCAGTTTGTGTAGCACCAGCATCAAGAGCTAAGTTTACAATGTCACCCATGTGTCCATCGTTACTAGTGCCTACTGGAAAATAAAACGGTTGCCAAATATTTGTATTGTCACCTCTCCAATTAGGAAAGTATGTTCCGCATTTAATAGTTGCGTCCGATGCCTTGGTCCATAACTCCATTGGAATACCACAGTCTTTTAAGTAATGGTCAAAGCCTAGTATAGTTGCTTCACCTACTCCTACTGTTGGAATGTTAGGACTTTCTACAAGTGTAACAGTTACGTTGGGTAAGTTATATAATGCATAAGCGGCTGTCATCCAACCTGCTGTGCCTCCTCCAACAATACAAATACTTGATACGTTAGTCATTACGTTCGTGTTCCATCATTTCCTTAAATGCCTTAGTTGCAAAGTCAAAACATATCTTAGCTTCATCAGCCAACTCGTCATGTATCTTTGCTCTAATCTTTTCTTTAAGGTCGTTGACTTCGCCATCGAACTCGTACATAGTTCCTGTACCAGGTACTTTTTTCTTAATCATTTGCCCACCACTTAGGTCTCCCATATGTCTAACATATAAGTGAGCCATAATCTTTTCTTTATTGTCTTTAATAGACATAATGTGGTCGGTGTATTCTTTTGTTACGTTTAGTAACGTTGGGGGTGTTTCCTTATCTTCCCATAGTTCTTCATAGTCTGCAAAGATACGGGGTGCTCTACGAACTTCTGGAATATCATCAAACAATCCATGCGTCATAGCAATTACTTCTAATAAGTTATAACAGGGGTGTTGGTTATATAAAAATGTAGCATAAGTCTCAGGGCTAATATTACCGCCCATTAGTACTTTTACAAATTCTTGTCGTTCTGCATTTTTATGATGTTCCCATGTAAGGTCTTTTAAACTCATTCCATCTCCACTTTGATTTGTAATGGAAATCCATGACTTCTACTCAAAGTGGTTGCTTCTACGGCTTTCTGTTCTGCTATTTCAAAGTTGTAAATACCAACTACGGATGAGCCTTGCTCATGTATTTCCATAGTTATATCTCTAGCAGTTTCTGGCGAATGCCTAAAAATTCCTGTAAGTATCTCAATCACGAAATCCATTGGGGTTGCGTTATCATTGAGGAAGACTACCTTATACATATTAGGTTCGATAGCCTTAATCTTGATCTTTTCGTCTATTTCTACGTCCATACTATTACTTATCATCATGTTTGCTCCGTTGGTAGTAATTAGGGGGAAGTTGCCCTCCCCCTAGACTTGATTACTTACTGTCGATAACTGAATTATCTACAATCTTAATCTTCTTTGGTTGTAGTTCTTCTGGTACATTACGTTTTAAGTGTACATTAAGCATACCTAGTTCAAGGCCTGCACTTTCTACTTCAACGTGGTCAGCAAGTGTGAACTCTCTACGGAAGTTGCGTCCGCCAATACCCTTGTGTAGGTAATTAACTTCGTCATCTCCTTTAGGAGCAGTCCCTTCAATACGTAACATCTTTCCATCTTTTTCGATTTCTAAGTTGTCCATGCCAAATCCTGCAACTGCTAATGAGATCATATACTCATCTTCGTTGATTTGTGCAATGTTGTATGGGGGATAACCGTTTCCATTTGGGCTATTAGCAAACTGTCTTTCAAGTTCGTTAAACATTTGGTCGAAGCCAATTGTTGCTCTGTGGAAGTGTGGTAGGTCTAGAGTTGTTAGTCTTTGTCTTGTCATTTTGTTTCTCCTTATAATAAGCAAGATTTATATTAAGATGTTCCTTTTGGACACATCATGTACATTGAGCTCTTCTCTTTGTACACATTTATTTATCCCGGATTTACGAGATATTGACGAAAAAGAATTGATTTAGGCTAAATCTGCCTGGTCCTTGTACAGGATTGACTGCATGTAGCTCAAAACTAGGAAATATCATAATGCTATTGTTTACTATATTAGGCGTGTAGCGATGCTCTGGAAACACTAATTCTCCGCCTTTGTAAGGCTTTGGTTCCCTGTAAAACAAGCTAACTGCTGACATAACTGCACTATCTCTATGTCCATGGTATAATCCATTCTCGTACATGTTTAACTGTGTAACATCAAAATTACTTTGTTGTATAAACTCAGCAAACAAATTTCCTTTTAGTTCTTCTTCTAGTTTAAATATTTTTCTATTGTGTGTAAGTATCTTACTTTTGCCACGGTTGTCAGCAAAGTGTTTATCTAAATGCACACTTGTCATGTTCATTGCTCTAGGATCACCTTCATCTCTAGTGTCCTTGCAATACTGTTGCAACTCATCTATTTCTTGCCATATCTCGGACAGTTCACTTGGTGAAAAGTAATCGTATATAATTGTATGGTAGAAAGGTTCTTTAAAATGTTTAACTTGCATTAAACTGATTGAACACTTGATTCACTTGCTGTGTACACCTTACAAATGTTGTACACTTAGGCATGTCCTTAATGCGTCTTGCTCCAATGTAAGTACAAGTAGATCGTAAACCACCAAGTATCTCTGTTAGTGTACCTTCTACATCTCCTTTAAAAGGAATAGAAACAAGTTTGCCTTCAGCACCTCTGTATCCATCTTTACGTGTACCATGTGTTGCCATAGCCGCATCTGAGCTCATACCGTAGAACTCAACAAAACTCTGTTCAGCAAAGTGTGGAACATAAGTTCCGTTGTCTAACTTGTGAGCACCACCTGTTGCAGTATGTTTAGTAATAATATTACCACCACCTTGTTGGTGTCCTGCTAACATGCCACCAAGCATAACAAAGTGAGCACCTGCTCCAAAGGCTTTACTTACATCTCCTGGATACACACAACCGCCATCAGCAATAATGTGTCCACCAATACCGTTGGCCGCATCAGCACATTCAATAATGCCTGATAGTTGCGGTACACCAACACCTGTCATTAGTCGTGTAGTACATACTGATCCTGGACCAATACCACACTTAACAATGTCAGCACCTTTGATAATAAGTTCTTCAGTCATCTCTGCTGATATAACATTACCAGCAATAATAGTTTTGTCTGGATATGCATCTCTAACTCTTGCAATAAAGTCTGCATAGTTTTCATGATAAGCATTTGCAACATCAATAGTAATAAACTTGATGTCTGGATACATTTCTAAGACTGCTTTCATAGTAGCATAGTCTTTTGCATCTTTATCCCAAATAACTCCTGTACCTGTGCAAACACTTAGGTACTTCATTTTTACACCTTGACTCTGTTCTTTCCAGTCATCAACGGAGTAATGCTTTCGCATCACAGTAAGCATCTTATGTTCTTGTAATACTTTGGCCATTTCAAATGTACCAACACCGTCCATGTTACTTGACATGATTGGTACTCCAGTCCATTCATTACCATGATGAAACTTAAACGTTCGAGTCAAGTCAACGTCACGTCTGCTTTCTAATTTTGATCTCTTAGGTTTAAACAGTACGTCCTTATAGTCTAACTTAATGTCTTGTTCAATTCTCACTTTTTAACTCCGTAATTAAAAGAGACTGCAATCCGTTGCAAATCACTTTGGTTTGATTTAACTTGATGTTTGACCCAGCTAGGAAAGATTACTATCATTCCGTCTTTTGGAGGATACGTTGCCATTGTACTTGTTATTGTATTATATGAATCAAAGTTATCTGGAATATAATACTGTGCATCATCGCCTCTAAAAAATTGTAAGTCACCCATATTCTCTGCAGGAACGTCTATATAAAATACACCACTCAACATAGCATCTTGGTGATTGTGTAATGTATGATATGCTCCTGGACCATTAATGTTAATCCAGAAGTTTTGGAATTGTAATTCAGGTAGTCCCATAGTTTTGCGACAGTAGTCTACTTGTGCATCTAGTTCTTTTACAAACGCATTAAGAGCAAACACATAGTTAGGGTCAACTAAGTTTAAATTCTCAATACTGCGACTATGCCAACCATTCATATTACTATTGCCACCAAGGTTGGGTTCCTTTGCCTGCCATGCAAGAGCAATTTGTTTTAATGAATTCCTATCAATTGATTCTACATAACCTGCAAATACAATTGATGGAAACCAAAGGTCAGCTTTTAAATCCATTTTAAAATCCTAGTTCTTTATTACGTTCTCTCATCGCTTTCAAGTGTCTAGCTCGTCCAGCCGCTTTGGCTTTCTTTCGCTTTAAACTTGGCTTCTCATAGTGTTGCTTTTCTTTGTATTCAATCAACACGCCTTCTAATGCAATCTTCTTTTTGAACTTTCTTAAAGCCCCTGCGAAGTCTCCATTACGCACTTCTACTCTTAGACCCGTCTTCGGTCTGTCGTTGCTGTACTTTGACAAAATAGTTTTCTCCTTCTGCTATCTGTCTAATATCATAAACTCTGTTGATATTAAGTATATTATACTGCATCTCTGCCTGGTTTGTCAAGTAGTATGTTTTATCAAAACTTAACAAATGTCCAATTACCCATTGCGACTCTTTAGTGTTATCAATATCAATAATAATATAGTTAACACTTTGAGCAACATCTAACACCCATGCAATGTCATCTTCATTTTCTGAAAGATACAAATTGATAGGTGCGTCTGAAAGTTCTTTTAACATATCGTTAAATTGTTCTTTAACTGTAACAGACGGATTAAGCAATAAGAAACTAAGGTTACTGTTCAATAACTTATCGGGTGAGGTAATTAAATTTACTGTTGGCTCGGACATAGTAATATTACTTATTCTTGTGGATTGTGTGCCAAACACTATTCTGGCTCTGTTCTGAATTTTGTTTATAGTTAGGTTCAATAACTTCAGTAAAGTCGGGTCTTAGTCTTGTGTCTTGAGTCTGATTTGTTTGTTCTCTACTTTGGTTATGTACGAAGTTTTTTTTTGATCTATCTTTTGTCTAGTACCTTGTTCGCCTTCACCTAGTTGTGTAATTTCTGGATTAGCTTCTGCTTCTTCATTTGCCTTCTCAACCCAATCATTCCATTTATCTAGATTGTCCGTTTCGATCATCTCTTTATTAAGTTCTTCTTGACTAGGCTTTGTAGTAAAGTCAATCTCTAATTGATTTGGATTACCAACTTCTTTAGTAAGTGCTTCCATGTCGCCAAATTCGTCATCAAACTCTTTTTTAGGTAATGGGTCAATGTCTGGAAACATTAGTAGTTGTCCACTATGTTCACTCTTAGTTGGTTCTTCTTCTTTTTCAAAGTCTGGTGGAACATTGTCAGCAATAGCTTGGGCTCTTGAATGTTCGTAATCCTTACGTTCTTCTTCTGCTAGTTCTTCTGGACTAACATCTTCAAACTCAGGATCGTCTTGTGGCTCGTCCTCGTCTGACTTTGGGCGGCCGCCTCCACCTGTACTTCCACCATTTACCCAATGGAATGTATACTGTGATGCAATAAGCATTAATACTGCTAACGGATCAAATACAAATATAATAATTATAATAACCCAACGTACTGCTTCTTCAAGCATATTGTTATCGGCTGTTTCGCCATAAACAAATTCAGCAATATATTTAATAGGTCCTACTTCAGCTTCTAGTTGACGATACTCGCCTTCTAGTGCATACTTCTCTTCGATGATAGTATCTAGTTCTGCTTCAGCATTTTTAATCTTTAATAGTTGCTCGTCAACTTGTGCATCAATATCGTCTGCATTACTAGTGTCAGCTAATTGTCCACGTAGACGTTCAATTAATGTTTGACTGTTCTTAACTGATGCTTCAGCACTTTGGCGTAGTCTATTAATTTCATCTCTAGCAGTTTGTATTACAGGTGATTCAGTTTGACGTACATCATCAATCTTGCCTAACATTACTAGTTCACGTTCTTTGAGTGCAGGTATCTGTACTGTACGAATATCTTTGATTACATTACCTAAACGGAAACGTTCCATATCAATAGTTTTCTTAGCATCAGTACGTAGTTTAGATACATCAGTTTGTATTTGTGTAATTCTATCACGTTGAGCTTTGACCCAATTAGCAAGTGCCTTACGTGTGTTGCCACCAAATAGCCCATCACTACTTACACCAATGATAGCCTGGCCTGCTCTTATTTCGCTTTGCTCTGTTGATTGTAATTGGTTAGTAACACGAATAATCTCTGCTTCAATATTACTAATATTATCTAGTAACGGTTGTACTGCACTTGTGTCTTGCTCTAATGTTGTAATTTTTTCTTCGTACTCTCTTGCACTAGCTTCTAAACGAAGGACTTCTGCACTAATAGTTGCAAGTTGATCTTCATAAGGTTTAGTACGTGCTGAGTCGGTGCCTCTGGCATCTGTAATAATTTTGTTCTGTTGTTCAATAGCCGGTTCAATACGTTTAAATGCTTTGTCAATACGATCTTGTTCTTTATCAATCTGTGATTGTATATTAGCATCACTACCTGAGCCACTAGTTTCTAGTGTTTCAATTTTGTCATCAGCTCTATCAATAACTGCATTAAGTCTTACAATTTCATTTTCAATTTGTTCTACTTTTGCAATGCTTTCTTCACCAGCACTTGTTTGTTCAATGTGGGCTTTAGATAAGAAACCAAAAATACCCATACTTGTAATAAACATGAGTACAACGACAGCTACACTTAGATAAGTTTTAAGCCACCATGTTGCTTGTTGCCAGTACCTGTGTAACCATACTGCGGTAACAAGTTTACCAACTTCAAGCACACCACCCATAATCATAATGGGTACAGCCGCCGCGGCAAAAATAGCTACTAGTCCTGCTATGGAGTAGTATATTGCAACTGCTGATATAGATATAGCAGATATAAAAGTTAGTATTCCTATTAACATATGGTTTCCTTTTGTATACACTATTTATCTGCCTTTTTTGGTTAAATTAAGTTACTATTTAAGTTTGAAATCGCCAACCAGGGTGTCCTGATTCTTTACAAGCTATTTCTTTGAATATTCGTTCTTTACTTTTGTAATGTAAACGTGTTACTACAGTTCTACAATATCCTGACCCTTGTGGGTACGTAGATAGTATCTGTACTACACCATTCGTTCCTGTAGTATTATTATACCAACTAGTTGTTTGTCCGTTTTCAGAGTTGTCTAGTGCAAAGAACAATGCTCGTTCTTGTTTCATACGGTCTTCAGTTGGAAGTCTGTACCAATGCCATTTAGTAAAGTTAACTAATACATTAACATATCCATTGTTAGGCTGATATGTAGACTGCACACTTGCATTAGTTGTTTGTGAAGTTGTTACGTCAGACCCAGTAGTGCTACATGCACTAGTAAGGGCTATCAACAATATACCAACGAGAGCTCTCATAATCTTTTCCTTTGAATAAACAAGCATAGCCTTTTCTTTCAACCATCTTGCCATTAATATTAACGGAATACCAGTGTTCTCTACAGTTAGTTCCTAAACCCATTTTGGGAGGAATTAACTTCTTTACTGGACTGTCTGAACATGTCAGAGTCGTTTCACTGCTAACAGTTTTATCATTAGACTTTTTAATGATTTGATCTGTTTCACAATACTGCATCTGAGTTTTACCTATAGGAGGTGTCGTGCTACAAGCCGACACTCCAAGGATTAGGCCAAGTAACAGGATTATCCTCATGTTACTGACTCTTTGCTGATGCTACTAGTGAATCGAATACTGCCTTTGGCATTCTTAATTTTACAAAGGTGTACTGTTTACCTGCATATACAAACGTTGAACGTTCTTCTTCAAGGTGCTGTGTAATCGCAGTATCGTTTACCTTGTAAGAAATAAATGTGTTTGTATCTTTAGTATCATTTGTAAATGTCATAGTTGTTTCACTATTCACTTTACCATTAATACGTTTTGCAAAGTTATTCATTGCAATAGCATACATTTGCTCTTCTGCGGCTTGTTGGAAAATACTTTCTCCAGCCCCACATGCATATGCATACTCTTCTTTCCACCAGAACCAACCTTCAGTCCCTGCTTGGGCACATGATGCATACCACTTAGGTTGTGCATACGTGTCTCTTTCTGCAATGGTTGTCATACTTGAACAAGCACCCAACATGGATACAAGAGTACCTGCCATTGCTAGTTTCATTATCGCCTTCATTATAAGCCTCCTATTTTTGCCTATTTGTTTATTATGTTTATACTATAGCACCATTAATTCAAATGGTCAACCTTTTGTTTACCAAAATGTTTAGCTACAGCCTGACACACAAATCATTAACAAATCTTGTGCATTTAATAACCGAATTACAAATGCAATACCAATTATTTCGAGCATGTTAATTTCTCCTCATCTGTGCGATTTCAGTTGCTTGTTTTGATCCTGTTTTGTCATCGTCATCTGCAAACACAGGAACCAAATTACTTTTATGCATCATTGCAATACCAACAAGTCTACGTTCACCTGTATACTGCATTGATTCTCTTTTGGTAGCAGGGGCGAAACTATCCTTAGTAACTTTACTAGGTATGTATTCTGTTTCACGGACCTTTGGTCCTTCCCATTGCCAGTCGGTATTTGTTTTGGGAGTTATTTTGGATTTGAAGTTACCACTAACATAGTCAACATACTCATCGAATGTCATTACATTACTATGTGCATGAATTTGTTTCATTGATTTGTTGTGTTCACGATGTTGTACTTGCAAACGTTCTAGTCTGCCTTTTGTCATCTTTGATGCCTTACGCTTCTTAGTATTAAGCGAAGTCATTCCACGTACCAAACTCATTGTCATAACAATTACCTTTTTTACTTTATACTACTATTGTATAGTAAAGTAACTGTTATGTCAACCGTTATTTCGCCGTTTTCTTTTTATAATCTGCTATTGCTGATTTGATTGCATCTTCTGCCAAAACACTACAATGTATCTTAACTGGCGGTAAAGCAAGTTCTTCTACAATGTCCATATTCTTAACATCTGATGCTTGATCCAACGTCATACCTTTAACCATTTGTGTTACCAAACTTGAACTTGCTATTGCACTACCGCAACCATAAGTTTTAAATTTAGCATCTGTAATGATATCATTTTCAACTTGAATTTGTAGACGCATAACATCGCCACATGCAGGGGCGCCTACCATTCCTGTTCCTATGTTATCTTTACTGGGATCAAACGTACCAACGTTGCGTGGGTTTTCATAATGGTCAAGTACTTTTTCCGAGTATGCCATAACGCTCTCTTGTAGTTGTATTACATTTATTTATTACTTTACCATACTGTACGGGTCAATGTCGAGATACTTGCCCCACTCACTGTAGTAATGACGCATACCTACTTCATCATGGATAGTACTGTTTTCATGTCTACCATGTAGTATGT